>Ga0209935_1002508_pt1 | contig 22195 bp, 29 predicted proteins | sample ThiBio_1000_plan_2_FD_183958 | JGI IMG/M metagenome (GOLD analysis project Ga0209935, IMG submission 183958) | Wastewater bioreactor microbial communities from Cape Town, South Africa - Thiocy_cont_1000_plan (SPAdes) | ecosystem: Engineered > Bioreactor > Thiocyanate-remediating >...
CAGCATCGAGTGAACGAGATTCTCTTCATTCCCGAGTGGCAGCACTCACCGAAGCGCAACAACAATCAGATGCCGAGCACATGCAGACACTTCAAGATCTCGAATCGAAGGTCCAAACGGCCTTTTCGAGGCTGTCGGAGCAACAAGCAGCATCGCAACAAGCGATCCAAGCCAAGGACCGCGAGATCGAGGCCCTCAAGCTCTCGCTCTCAAAGACCGAGGAGAATCATCGTGCCATCTCGACCCAACACGAGGCCGCTCGAACCGAGGCCACACAACTCGCATCTCAGCTCCAACAAGCACAAGCCGAGCACGAGCGAGTGTCATCGCTGCATCGAGACCTCCAATCATCAAAGGAGGCTGCCGATGCCGCTCATGCTCAAGAGCTGCAAGCGTTGCAAGCCGAGCTCAAGCAACACCATCAAGAGGCCGCCGCGGCGGCTGCCGAGGCCGAGCGAGCTGCCAACGAGCGCCTCCGGCAGTTGAGCGAGCAGCTCGAAGGCGGTCAGTCATCGAGTGCCACAAGAATCGCCGAGCTGCAGCAGCAACTCGCCCGGCAGCAAGCGGAATCCGAGCGGCGCCAACAAGAGATCGAAGCACAGCTGAGTGCCGCACGCGCAGAAGCGCTCAAGACGACAACCGTACTGCAAGAAGAGCGAGCCAAGCTCACCGAGTCACTCACGCTGCAAGGCGAGCTTCAGCAGCAACTCGCCCATGCGCGAGAAGAGCTCGAGCAACGTTCGGCAGCGCTGGCGGCTGCGAGCTCCGACAGTGCCTCGAGCCACTCGGTGCTCACCGAACAGCTTGCGCAACAGAGTAGTCGCGCTCGCGAAGCCGAGAAGCTGCTGGAATCGACCAAAGCACAGCTGGTGCAGGAGCAAGGCGAGAGCGCTCGAGCGCTCCAAGAGGCGCGCGAGCACTCGGCCAACGAGCTCAAGCTACTCGGTGAGAAACATCAATCGGACTTGGCACAGATGCGAGCATCGTACGAGCAGCAACTCGCCGAATTACGCTCACAACTGCACGAGGCACGAGCGCGAGCAAGCGCCCCACCGCCGCCGCCGACCACAATGGCCCCACCGCCGCCGCCAACCACAATGGCGCCACCGCCACCAGCAATGCAGCAAGCCCGCGAAGTGCCTCCAGCTGCGGCGTCGAGCAGCAGAGACGTCTCGCCATCGAGCCCGAACCACCTGGTCGCCGCCAGCAAGCCAATCGGAATGCCCAGCCGCGAGCGCTCGGAGGAACGTGACGGTGACATTGGCCTGAGTCGTAGTCCATCGCGAGCCGAGAACGAACGACTGCGCTCGACCGTTCGATCAATGACCAGCGAACTCGAGCAGCGCGACGCCGAGATCGAAGAATTGCAACAGCGAGTGTCGCGCCTCGAGTCCGAACAACGTCGAGCCAAGGCCTCATATACCGAGAGTTCGGAGAAGCTGGAACGCGACCTGGAACAGCAGCATCAACTCGTGGCACGGCTCGAGAAGCAGCTCGAGAACGAGCGACGTATCGCGGCCGACAAGACCACCGAGTGCGAGCAGCTTCTGTCGAATTGGGTGAGCAGCAAGAAGGCTGCAGAGGCGTCGGCTGCCACCGTGGCGCAAACCAACGAGCAGCTCCGTGAGGAACGCGAGCAGCGTGCCGCACTCGAACAGAAGCTCGCTGCAAGTGACGGCAAGTATCGAGAGGCCAGAGCGTCGCTCACTCGCAGCGAGGAGGAGAGCGGCGCGCGCATCAAGGAGCTGGAGACGCAGCTACGACGCGAGAGTTCGGCATCCAGCGCTCTGCAGAGCTCGAACACGGAGCTGACTGCACAACTCGACAATGTACACCATGCACCGTGCTGCTTGCTTGTTGCTTACCGGCCAAACTGACCACGATACGCGACAATGCTTGTTACAGGAGCGGAAACGTCGCACGCAGCTCGAGACCGACGCCAATACCCAAGCACAGACGATCCTCCGTCTCGAGGGCGAGTTGGGCAAGCTCGATAGGGTACGGTGCAAGCAGGAGTGACACATCATGTCCATCGCGAGTGGCCGATCACTGATTTCTCTCGATTGACGAAAGCAGACCAGCAAACGAACGGTGCAGCGAGTGCAATCGCTCGAAGAAGAACTACAACAAGAGCGTGCCAAACAAACCGATACCAAGTCCTCCGCACGTCAGACTCGCGACGAACTGCGAACTGGTACGTGAGAGTCAGTCGCGAGCAAGCGATATCGTACCGATTATTCACGAGTTCGCATGATGCGAATAGCTACGACTCGGGTTTCGGAGCTGGAAGCAGAACTCGAGCAAGCGTCACATTCGAGCGAACAGCTCAATGCCGAATTAGTGCAGCTCAAGCGTCAAGCTGACGAACACCGTGAGCTCGAACAATCGCTGCGTACACAACTCACCGAGCTTGAGCAACGTCTCGAGGCTCAACGCCGTGAGCATCAACAGGAGCTCGAACAACGTCTCGAGGCTCAACGCCGTGAACATCAACAGGAGCTCGAACAACGTCTCGAGGCTCAACGCCGTGAGCATCAACAAGAGCTCGAGCAACGTCTCGAGGCTCAACGCCGTGAGCATCAACAAGAGCTCGAGCAACGTCTCGAGGCCCAACGCCATGAACATCAACAAGAGCTCGAACAACGTCTCGAGGCTCAACGCCGTGAGCATCAACAAGAGCTCGAGCAACGTCTCGAGGCTCAAAGCCGTGAGCATCAACAGGAGCTCGAACGTGTGCAACAACAACAACGGCAGCAACAACAGCAGCAGCCGTCACGACGACAACCACCCCAACAAGCGGCACCACAACCAATCGCCGAGCAAGCCGATACGTTGAGCACCGTTGCAACCATGAACGAGAGCATAGGAGGCCTATCATCGATCGACAGTGAAAGCTCGCTCTCGGACTCGAGTTCGAGCTTACTCTCGAGCCTCGGAGACAGCGGCTCGCGGTTGAGCAATCTCGTACGTCTCGCTTGTATGCCGCTCGCCAAGGCCCGGACATCAACCAAGCTAACCTCTTTCGTCAGCCGACGGCATCGCGGCCTCGCATTGGCACACTTCGTCGAGCCGCTTCTGGAAACCCTGCGCGCAATCGTGTACGTATTCTCGAGACTCTGCAATTGCTGGAGGTCCGAGCGCAACGATTGACCGATGGATTGACGGATGGATGGATTCTCAATCTATAGCCAGGGGCCAAGGAGAAGGCCGAACCAGAACCCAGTAGCCTGGAGTCTTCGAGCTCGAGCTCCAGCACGAGTACCACTTCCTCAAGTGAATCTGAGCCATCGAGCGAAGCCGCAGCGCCCAAGAAGAAGCTCCCTGCTGGTGTGCCCAAGGGTGCCGTTCCTCTCGGCATGCCGATGATGATGCCTGCCGGAGGAGTGGTGCTCAAGAAGACGACGCGTGGCTCGCCTGCCAAGCCCAACGACCCGAACGACAAGTCTGCCGCGGCTACCAAGTCGCCACAGGGTTCGGGCAGCGGAAGCGGGGCAGGCAACACGTTTGGAGTAACGCTCCGCAAAGCTGGTGCCGGGCTCAAGTAACTTCGCTGAGCCACATCATCAATTGACGGCGACGAGGACCACAACTACACGATGGCGGCCGTTGCGTCATCATCCATCGTCGAGCTGCCACTACCAAGTATCTATTTCGCGTGATCGAGCCGTGTACCTCGTGGCAGTCTTCACGATCTATTGCTGTTGTTGTTAGTTTGTTATTGTTATTCGTATACTCTATCTATTGGTCGTTGTGGTGGCCGTTATTGGTGTCGTTGTAGTAGTTGTAGTGGTTGATCTGTTGTGCTTTATCAATCGATCCGTGATCAATCCATCATCCATCGGTAGCGCGAAGAGCACTCACTTCTCTTCATTCGTTTGTTGCTGCTCTCTCGCTCGCATCTCTCTCTCTCTCCTTCGTGTGGGGGTCGAGTCTTTGTGATTGGATCGGCTTGGGTTCATCGCAGAGAGATACACACCTACGACATGGTCAAGAAGCAACAGAAGGCGCCAGGCGCCAAGAAGACGCCTGACTTCCAGGTAGATGCTCCTGCTCGCTCTCGCTCTCTCTATCGTATGCACGGCCCAGCGTCGTAAACCATAACACATCTATCTCTCCCGTGCGTGCATGTGTGTGCATATGAACCACTCAATAGAAAGCCAAGAAGAAGCTTGGCAAGAAACAAGTCGCTCAGAATGCCACCAATACCTCGATAGCTACACGAGGTTCGTGCTGAATACGACTCGATGCTGATGTGGATGCTGATGGCGCTGACTGACGCTCGTGACTACGACGCAGCGATCGTGATGCCTCATCAGAGTATACTCTCTGACAAGGAGGCACAAGTGACGACTCGACATCTCGATATCAACACCCTGCTCGTGCATATGCGCCACTACAATGCCAAACAACGAGCCGGTAAGCTGCTTGATATCTCTCTATCGATCAAGTGATTGATATCTCTATCGATCAAGTGATTGATCTCTATCGATCAAGTGATTGATCTCTCTCTATCGATCAAGTGATTGATCTCTTTATTGATCAAGTGATTGATATCTCTCTATCGATCAAATGATTGATCTCTTTATTGATCAAGTGATTGATATCTCTATTGATCAAATGATTGATATCTCTATCGATCAAGTGATTGATATCTCTATCGATCAAGTGATTGATCTCTCTATTGATCAAGTGATTGATCTCTCTATTCATTCAAATACTAACCTCAATCAACTTCGATTGATCGATTGATTGATTCAATGTGGTAGATGGCATCGACGGACTGAAGGAGCTCCTTGGCAAGTATCCCGACCTGCTGCCGCTACATCTCTCGAGCGTGCTCTCTCGATGCGCCGATCTGCTGCTCGATCCAGAGACCAACGTTCGACGTCAGCTGCTGGGATTGTTCTCGTTCATGCTGCCGCTCATCTCTCCAGTACGAGCAGCACCAGTGTACCGTACCGATCGGATGCGATAGAGCACCGTGGATTGATTGGAGATTCGCATTGGATTCGAATGGAATAGGACGTGATGCAACCGAACATCGGAACGTTGGTGCTGCGAGCTTGCTGTGCTATGACGCATCTCGACAAGTCGATTCGGTACGAGCACCACCATCACGATCATGATGAGATGGCATTCGATGCTCACGTTCGAGAGTGGATCGCTGGATAGAACCAATGCCATCACGTTCAACGAACTGTTGCTGAAGCACTTTGCGCCTTTGGTGATGCCCTACGCGCATCAGGTATCCAATCATCAATCCGATCATCAATCCACTCATCAATCCAATCATCAATCCAATCCAATCCAATCATCAATCCAATCATCAATCCAATCCAATCCAATCATCAATCCACTCATCAATCCAATCATCAATCCAATCATCAATCCAATCATCAATCCAATCATCAATCCAATCAGGTATCCAATCATCAATCCAATCATCAATCCAATCATCAATCCAATCATCAATCCAATCATCAATCCAATCATCAATCCAATCATCAATCCAATCACCAATCATCAATCATCAATCCAATCATCAATCCAATCATCAATCATTCATCAATCATCAATCATCAATCCAATCATCAATCCAATCTATTTGCTAACTCCTTCCTTCTCGATCCTACAGTTGCTTCCAAACTACGTGCATCTCTTGACACTATCAAACAGTGCCAGTGGAGGAGCTCCAGTTGCTGGCTTATTCTCTTCGCCGTCGACCTCCACTCAATCAGCAGGTGGCAGCAGTAGCGGTGCCAGTGGCAGCTCTGCCACCAAGAAGACCAAGAGTCCATTTGAACAACGAGCCTCGTTGTTGGTGGCGCTGCACAGCTTCTTGGCGGTCATGATGCGCGAGATCGACAGCGACAAGCCTGTGGATTCGGTCGCTATCCATCAGCACGCATGGCAGCCAGCCTATCAGGTCGGTTGTGTGCTCGCTTGAAGATGACCAAGAGCTCCTCGTACTCACCGAAAGGATTCTCGTTGTGTAGCATGCGTTGCCACCAACGTTGGGCATGCTCAGTGTGCCATGGCGCCGATGTGTCGGCGTGCTGAGTCCGCAGTACGTGAGTGGAGCGCATCCGTTCGCTGCTTCATCGGCTGGTGCCGTTGGCGTCTCGAGTGCCGAGTCACAACTCGATCTCCGATCGCCGACCGGGCTCCTGCGCGTTCGACAGCAGCTCCGGCCCTTGCTGATCGAGCATTGGCTCGAGTGCACACCGTCCGAGAATCCCAACACGCTGGCGAACCTCCGTGCCATGCAGGCGGTGCTCGATGTCATGCTCCTCTTGCATCAGCAACACGCTCCTCCGGCGCCACAGACGCCCGACGCTGCCGACGCTCTCAGCGCCATTCTGCGCCACATCGTGCCGCACTTTCCATTCCACTACCACATTCCCGAGCTCTCGGACGCCAAGCAGCGAGACGAAGTGGTCGGCAACTTGAACTCGACGCTGTGTCTGCTGCTGTCATGCTTCTTCACGGTCAAGGAGTCGAACCTGTTCCTCATCGGCAAGCCATCCAGTGAGCCGCGCATCAACTGGATCGACGAGGTGTGCTCGCACGTGACGACGCGGCTCTCGAGCGGCGAAGGTTCACGCGGCAGTCGCCTACTCGCCGTCATCCGACGCTACCTCGCGGCGGCCGGCAGCTTGGTCTCGAGCGGCAGCGACTCGTATCAGTACGGTCGCTACTCGGCGCTGCTCGAGGCGTTTTCGAGCTTCTACACGGCGGCGCATCCACAGTCGAACACCAAGCGCGAGTGCGTGTCGTTCATCGCCGAGGTGCTGCGACTCTCGCACCAAGAGCACACGAGCGGCGACGCAGGCGCCGACACGCGCATGCTGGTACCCAAGGAGGTGGCGGCGCAATGGCTGCTCTCGTTGCCGAAGCTCCTGTGGCAGCTGGCGTCAAGCAACTCGCAAGTGGTGGCTGACGTCCTCGCGGTACTCGGGCACTTTGCTCGCTCGGCGCGTGAGTCCAGCGAGGCACAGGCACTGTACGACTCGATACAAACCTCGCTCGTGCCGTTGTTCTACACGGTGATCACGAGCGCGCAACCGAAGCGACCACGTACACAACGAAAGCAGATCTCCAAGCAGCAGGTGTCGGCCGCGTCCGCCACTCCAGCGGCTGTGGCGCCAGCGGCGAATCAAACCAAGCAGATCTACGGCCCGTTCCTGGCGCTCAAGCCCGAGTACCAGCACAAGTGCCTCGACTTGGTGTACTACTTTTCGACCTTGTCGCTGCCGATGCTGCGAGCACTCGCTGCCGTGAGCACCAAACACATTGCCGCCAACTCGACGATCGACGGACGAGAGGTCGCGGTACAGGTACTCGAAATGTGCCCGAGTACGCTCAAGTACCTGCTCGAGGTGCTCCACCAGCGACCGACTCGGATCGCCGACGAGAATCTCTCGAGTCTCGTGCTTACGGTGGCTCTCGGATGCCTCGGTTCCGGTATCAAGAGTGCTCCGACCACTCGTGCAAGCCGTCGATCGAAGAGCCACGAGGACGACAGCGATAGCGACAGCGATGAGGACGAAGATGGCCACGTAGACTCCTCAGACGAGGAAGAGGACGACGACGACGATGACGATGCAGCTGCAGATGAGGACGACAGTGCCTCGGTCGAAGACTCGATGGAGACTGAGAGTTCGAGCACTGCGCCGATCGTGGCGCCCAAGGTTCCGAGCGATGTCGCCGGTGCGGTCGAGGTGCTCTGTGACCTCGTGCGCCAACTTCCGTTCTCACCGAGCGAGATGGAAGACAACCTCCTGCGGCCATTGTTTGCGTACATCAAGGTACGTGCAGTAGTACGCGATAGCACGTGTTATCATTCACTCATTCGCATTGTGATGCGATTCGATACCACAGCGTTCGAAGGCGCCAATCGAGAAGCGCGACTGGCTACACTCGCTCGTTCACCAGTTGGCTCTGTTGTCGTTCGATCTACCGATGCAGCAACAGATGCAACTCACGAAACAACAGCGCCTGCAACTCACGGGAGCCATTCGACAGCAACTACAACGTCCGCATCAGTTGCAGCGCTTGCGTCGTGTCTATGCTCGAGTCTACAATCAAGGTGGCTAATTCATCTCTCAATACAATTATTGACCAATCAATCCAGCAAGCCATCGATCTTGAGTCAAATGAAATGAATTACGAATACATATTACAAACACGCGGTACCGCGAGATCAACAACAAAGGCAATTAGCACGAATAGCACGAATAACAAATCCATCCTTCGATCGCGATCGATAGATAGATTGCTGGAATATGGTGGCGCTGCTTGATATAATACAATAAATAGGAACCAATCCAATCCAATCCAATCCGATCCAATCCACTCCAGCGATCGATTGGTTAACGCCAGATATCCTCGGGTGCCTTCGGTGGTGCCATTGGAGATGGAATGTATCTACCACCCAATATCAAAGATACTACTGCATCAATTTACAATGGTATCGAGTCTTGAAGGTTACGAGACGATGAACGTACTGGTAGGTAGCCAAGATCTTTTCGGTTTGTTCTCGGCGAATGGTTCGAACCAATAGAATGCATGCCCAGAACTGCAAGGTCTACATTCACACATTCATACATACATACATACATCCGTGTACACAACGAATGGTACGTTGTATCAATAACTCGATTCGTAATGAACCATTCGATAGATTGGTGATGGATTGATGGTGGATTGGATACCGAAAGGATCAATTGGAAGATGTTGATGGCAGCGTGGAAGTTGGCCTTGTGCGATTGAACGATCAGCCATATCACGAACGCTGATCGAAACACGATATGTGATGCCAAGCAGATGAGAAACTATACTCCGGTCGATCGATTGATTGACATTCGTTCATTGGCCCGGATGCCAATGGCACGTTTCGATCATGTTTGTGTGAGATACTCGATGAACGAATGAACGAATGAATGAACCGATGCGTGCGTGTGATCGATACATACAGCGATGCATAATGGAATACGAAGCAGCTGGATCGCCACGAAGCCTTCGACACAGAACGAGAATTCGAAGATGGCAGAGATCCACGCCAAGCTGATATTCGAGATGCCAGATCCGATCGGATTGGATATCGTGGATCACGAGAGTTAGACTGAGATCGAGATCGCGCTCTCTCTCGAGATAGTGAGAGCGAGCGTGCCGCATACACGTAGAGAAGCTCGCCCATCTCTCGACGACCAGCGAGGATCAGGCCACATAATGCCAGCGTTCCTGTGCTCTAGATGTCGCGTATAACCCCACAACCAGCACACGGGATGATCGTGCGATTGGGTTCGGTTCAGTTAGCTGAGATATCGTATCGACGGGTGGATGGATGGTTGGATGGATGGCGAGAGATACCAGTTGTACGATGCACATGATCTTCTCGGCGAGAGCAAGCTCGTAGAGGTTGTCTCTCGCCTGGAGATTGCAGATGATCTTTCCGATAGGCATCTCGAGGGTACAAGCGAGCGAGTACGACAGAGACTCAAGAGAGAGAGAGAGAGAGAGAGAGAGAGAGAGAGAGAGAGAGAGAGGCTGTGCACGCGTGTGTGTGTGAGCGAGTGAGCAAACGAATGATTGATCGATCCATCACTCGATCTCATCTCATCTCTCAGTGAACGAAGAATCGATCAAAGGAATAATTTCGTTGTTGTTCGTGAGAGAGATTCGGTTTAGTGGAAGGTATGGTATACAATGGAGGAGGAGGAGGACCAAGGAGGGGTAGAGGAGGGAGGGTAGCGAGCCGAGAGGGTTTGAGAGCCCGACGGAGGGAGGAGGAGAGGCGCATGGCGCTGCTGACGACGGTGCGGGCACACACGCGCAACACACAAACGGGCAATCATCGACTTTCGCACACACGGCATGTGGAGGGCGTGCGAGAGAGAATGTGTGAGTGTGCGAGAGTGAGGGAAAGGAGCTGCATCAAATAACACGGCACAGAAAGGACGACATGTGGTGACTGAATGAATGAATGGAACGAAGATCGACTCGCGGCAACGAGCCGATCGATAGATAGAAGCGAACAGCCTGGTATCAAACAGGCCTGGACGAACGAACAACGCGCACGAATGAGAATGACTGAGTGGATGGGTGGGTGGATGGGTGAGTGGGTGAGTGCTGATGATATGCGAGGTATGTACGTGTGGGAGAGTGAGAGAGATGTGAGAGTGAGCTCGAGTGTGAGATGATGAGCGCGTACGGCTCTAGCTCACGACGCAGTCGCCCTTGTCCTTCTTCTTCTTGCCGCCCGAGGGCTTGTTGTCTTCGGGTTCGGGCGTCGTCGGCACGGCTTGAGGCGCTGGAGTGGCGACCGGCGGCGGGCGGCTGGCCTTTCGCTGCTCGGCGCGCAAGATCTGTTGCAGCAGGTGCAAGAAGATGTCTTCGATGTTGGGTGACAGCTTGGCCGAGATCTCGATGAAGGTGCAGTCCTCGAACTTGTGCGCCCAGGCCGAGCCTTCCTCGGTGGGCACTTGTCTCTTCTCATCCAGATCGCACTTGTTGCCGACCACGATCGAGGGGAACTAACGCACAAACACGACGTACAGCGAGCGAGTGAATGAGTGGGTGCACGTTTGCTTGATACAGATGGTTGCGTTGCTCTGCTCTGCCCCGCCATGCCATGCCATGCCATGTGGTTATATGCATACATCGGTCGAATTCGTTACTGTCTCGATCTCCTGGCGAATGCACGTCAAGGCGTCGAATGACTCGCGTGATGTGATGTCGTAAACGAGAATGAATCCCTACAGTAACGATCCCAGGGCGAGCATGCGAGTGAGCCAGTCGCTCACCAACAATAACAATAACACCACCGTCTCTTCACAAGCGGCCCATATATGCATACCTGACCGTCCTTCATGTACAAGTCTTTCATCGCAGTCATCAGATCCTATCGCAAGCCAACCGCATCTCCATCGTCAATACCAATCGCGACACGCCATCGCACGCCAACAACAACGACAACAACGAGGAGGAGGAGCAGTGCCCTGTTCAGTGAATGCAACAACAACACGGTCGTCGTCGCAGTCGCCAATAGGAGCACCTCACAAGCTCGATCTCATGCACGTATACCACTGACCCACGTAGACATGCACAGAGTGTCGCGTACCGAGCCAGCAGTATCCAGGATTTCCACTACATAATGTACATTGTCGATCTGAACGTTCTTGCGATAACTGTCCTCTATCGTCGGATCATACTGCGCGCATTCCGAGGCCGCCATCATCAGTATCAACCTCCAATGCCGAAGACCACCGACCCGTGCACTCGCTCTACGATGCCGCGACCGATTGCACACGCAGCCTCACTCTCGCACAGGCTCTCGCACGCACCTTCTCCATGAAGGTACCCTGCAAGAACCGCACGGCGATGGCGCTCTTGCCGACGCCATCCATGCCCAAACAAACCATCTTGTGCTCCGGCATGGTGATACACTCTCTCGCTCCCTCGCGACCTCGATACGCTAACCGTCTATCACTCCCTCACTCGCTGTCTGCGCGAGAGAGAGGGACTTTCGATCGCTCGCTCGCTCTCGTTGATCTCACACTTGACGCTCGATCTCACACCCACACAACGCGAGAGCAAGCACACACACGAATAGTTCGACGATAGCAGCAAGTTCGAGCTATCAAGAACCTCAGCAAGCGCTAGTACAGTAGGTACTAGATGCGATGCTCCTGATGACGATGACGACGATGTGATCGAGAGAGATAGAGAGGCTCGGCCACGCACAGTCGGTGTCTCTCTGCTGCTGCGTGCGAGAAGGGGCCAAAGAGCAAAGACACGCTGCGGCCCTCTCAACGCCCTCGCTCCTCAGGCCCACCATAGGTCAACGCAATCACGGGCTCCTGGATCGACCTTAATGATCGTGCCCCGCTCCCATCTTCTCTCTCTCGCCATCCCCAACCGGTGCGGCAGGAAGGTCTCTCTCTCTGTCTCGCGTTCGATTTCTACAGGGGGCGGGCTGGGTGTATGTACAACGGCGGATTGACGATGCGAGCGCCTATCTATCAGCTCGCGGACGCTCTCAGGAAGAGAGCTGTGGGCTATCGAGCACCGAGGTCGACTTGCTTCGGGCTCGAGCGAATAACCGCCGAGTGCCGAAACTCGGGATTGCCGTCGCTGCGAGGTGCCTTCGCGAATGGATCGGCGACAGCAACTTTGACGCTCCACCGCCGTCGAGCTTGTCGGTCGGTGATGTGGACATGGAGCATGGTGCCGACAGGCGACCGAGCTCAAACTCTTGGTCGTCGCTGCCGTCGTCGCTGTCGTCATCGTCGGATTCGGGGCGAGGCAGCGGCGCTTGGGCCACGGACTGTAGCACGTCGAACAACGCTTCTGTTGCCAGCCCAATCCAATCCAAGACATACCAGGTACAATGTGCCAATTCTCCAGTGTGAGAGAGTACGAGGCGCAGAGGTGGTCGTGGGTCTGTCGTACGCTGGTGATGCCGAATGATGCTCCTCTCATCGTCGTCCGCCTCCCCGGTACAAATATCTACAACAACGAATGGAGCAGCAACAGGCTATCGTAGATGCCGGTTGGTCAGTCACAAGAGCATCCCTTCGTTGACGGTGCCCGAGTGATACCTCATCGGCTGCATCGTGTAGCAGACCGAAATATGGATGGTCCAAGCACTCGGCTGCCGTCAGCCGTTCTCGAGGGTCAAGCACTAACATCTTGCTCAGTAAGTCACTCGATGCTGCAGGAGAGAGCGCAATATAGCTGCGCATTAGTCACAGCAGTCGACCGTCGTGATTCGATCGAGTCCTCGGGCAAACGAACCACCAGAGGATTCCAAGAGCTCCGAGATCGACACTGCTGGAACAGGAGGTTCGTGTGACAGTTGCTGCACTCGAGATAACAGAGCCATGCTCTGTGCCGAGAGCATCTACAGGGACGTGTCACGAGCGTGGCGTGTCAGGACCACAACCAAGGCGTACGACTTGAAGACGAGCCAGCAACACGCGTACCTCTCGAGTGCGATACTGTTCGACCGCCGCACAAACGGCACTCGTTCCAAAGAACTCCACCAACAGCGTGAGCATGTGGTTTTCTTGATCATCGCCCAGTCATACAGGGAAGCACATGAACACGACCGAGAGGCAGGTGGGACATGAGAGAGCCCCGGCACCCGTGGCGGGAGGTAGGCGGCGGCGGCGGATTCAAGAGCACATGCGCAGCAGGTGAGGGTTAGTAACCGCGCACGCCGAACCGGTGTGCTCGGCCGTACCGCTGGTTGCCGGAAATAACGGCCTGCCGAGGAGGAGCTCGGCGAAGATACACCCCGCAGACCACACGTCGACTACGTGATGTTAGTGGGAGTTGGAATCGAGCACGGTCGGCTGAGGGAGGAGAGTGGCTAACGGCCGAGGTCGGAGTGGTGGTTGCCGGTACCTGCGTAATCATAGTGACGCGAGTGCAGCGTGCCTTCCGGCGAGCGATACGCCAAGGGCGTCGTGTTGGCTTGCAGTGTCATGGCTAACGATCGCTTGGGTACCTCACGCGCCATGCCAAAGTCACAGATCTAGCGTGGGTGTGAGTGGCGGCTTGCCGTGAGCCGGAGAGGCTCGCATCCGAGAGTGTACTATCTGTCGCAGATACCTTGAGCTCACACGAGGAGACATTCACCAAGCAGTTGGCTGGCGTCTATCGACCGCCACATTGACACACAAGATGGTTCGAGCGCATGATTCATCTCGTGTGTGTTAGAGATGCACGGCAATGCCATTGAAGGAGCTCATTATTCTCTCTCCTTCGTGACACGGCCTGCCGCATCGGTACCGTACCAGATCGCGATGTACAACGCCCGCAGAATGAAGACACTTGAGTCCTCGCATGATCTGGTACATGAACAATTGTATATGCGCCGAGGAGAGTCGCTCGGCCTTGGCGTTCACTCTCTCGAGAGATGTCGACATGAGCTCGAGCACGAGGTATCTGTCACACGTCCACGTGGTCCAACATTCGCTCGAGTGTGTGAGGTACGGTAGGTGCCACCGTGAAGCTCAAGTGCGCTCGGCACACACGGCCACCACACCAAGCTGCCGATGGTCGTACATGTCCTTCCATCGCCGTCGATGGGTGGTGACCTCGACATCAACGAGACCAAGCAGCTAGCATGGTCGAACGAATGAGTGCTTCATCAAGTCCATATTGTAGCTCGAATGCGAGTGCCTCGCTCATGCACGCCGGTGTAGCATCGTACGTTATCGCTTCGAAAGTGCTGCAGCAACGCTACCTCACGCAGAACGTGCTTGCTGTTATCAACGCTCGTGAACGGATTCGAGATCTTCTTGATAGCCACACGACGTTGTGTTCGCTTGTCGACCCCAGCACTGTGTCATCGTGTGATGCCATCCATTCGATGAGCCAGCCTCCTTGCTCGATCAGATGAGACGACGGCGAGTCTCGTACAATACTGAGCTGCGAGATCCAACTCCTATCAGAGCTCCCATCTCGTAGTTAAGGAGGTCGAGACTGGCCCGGCTCGAGGCCATTCTCTCTAACTGAATGCGATTGAGAGATAGAGAGATAGAGAGAGATCTTCAAAGGACAACAATCTGGAGAGCGATCAATTCAAACTCATTGGACGACCCGGGTCGTATGATGAGGATGATGAAGAAGACAAGGCAGCCTGGGGATTCAAGGGGGGGTTGGGTGAGATCTCGGAGCTGCGTGATGTTGTTGTTAGTAGGATGAGGCTGCGATGGTAAGAGCAGGAGAGGCTGCTGTGCTGCGATGATGATGGAAGGAATGTCGCATCCATCGAGCCTTCTTCATAGAGCAATCAATCCATCCATGTCTGTGTCAGTGTCTGTCTGTGTGTTTAAGAGTATGCGCAACAGTGCAATCGGGCATGCCATCGCCAGACTAAGAGTAATATAGATTGGTAGCCCAACAAGGATGTCAGTGGAGAGGCGTCAGCAACGTGGTTGTTGGTAGGAGAGCAGGAGAGTGTATCGTTGAGGTCCAAGTATACGAGCAGTAGCACGACACAGCGCGAGAGTATCTCTATCAATCTATCAATCTATCAATCAATCAAGCTCTGTCATATCTATGAGATAGATAGTATGTGAGGGAGCGAGAGAGTACTAACACAGTCGCACACAGACACAGACACGCTCTTGAGTACCACGCGTGTACACCCTACTCGAGCTCATGCTCTCCTCCAAACGGACGGTATCGTTCGTTCGTTCGTTCGTAGCTTTAGTGCCACGGATCGGCTTTCGAAAAGTCCATGACGATGCGCGACTCGTATTGCGGGAAGGTCTTGGCGAGACGGCGCGCACGCCACGAGAGCACACGCTCGGTGTACGGCTGCAGATGGAGACGCTGCATGTGGATGCGCGCAAACTGCAGGCCCAGCAGCACGAAGCTCGCCGTACCGAGGTACGGCTCCATCCAGCCCCAGGTCCAGTTGCCGACCTTCCACACGGTGTCGAGCGACTCGAGGCCGTCGTCCGGCAGCGCCTCGTGCACAAAGTTCTCGTTGAACCATGCGGCCGTCGGGCGATGGAACACGAGCGGCACGGCCGACACGGCACCCACGACGCCGGCCGTGAGACCGACGCGATACGGCAGCGTGACGAGCCACGCGAACTGGTCGTTCTTGGCGTTGATCGTCGTCTCGATCTTGATCTTGGCCGATACCCAGTCGATGTTATCGACGCGCATGATCTCGCGTATGAAGCGCTCCTTGCGCGCGTTGTAGTCGCCAGACACTGCCAGCGAGAAGAGCACGTCGTTCGGCAGCTCACGGAAGCGACGCGCCTGTGCGCGGGCCTCGGCGATCGTCGGCGTCTTGAACGTCGGATCGGGCGTCGTGGTACCGGAGGTCGACGTCGAGCTCGACGAGGCTGCCGACATGGCACGTCGACCGCCCATCACTAACGCCACTCGTACGCCAAAGATCGAGGTTCGTGACAACATGATGACGATGAAGAAGATATCGAACCCACCGTATCGAACCAACAAGAAACTCAACGCAGCTGGACGACAAGCACGAGGAGGCCAACGAGACCAGGCGGCGACAGCAGCAGCAGCAGTGACAGCGACAGCGGAAGCAAGCGAATGCCACTGCGATCTCTCTGCCATCGCCACCAACCCGCTGCTGGCTCGCTCTCTCGCTCTCCGATGCTGGCAGCCACTGCTTCTGCTGGGAGGTCTCTGCCCCCGAGCCTGCTCGCTCTCTCGTTGCCTCTGAGAGAGTCTCCTCGCCCTCCTTCTTCTTCAGCAGCCGTGAGCAGCCCGCCAAGGTCCGTCCGGTGCGGCCGGGACGGCCTTGCTCCGGCTCGCTGGCGAGTCCGGGAGATCTCTGCCCCGAGCCCCGCCCCGAGCCTGCTCTCGACCAACTCAAAGAGACTCGCGAGCAAGAGCCCTTCTCCTCCTCCTTCTCGATGCTCCCTCGATGCTGAGATCGAGAGTGAGTGAGCGGCCCAAAGAAGATCTTCCATGTGTCAGACGATGTTGTATTCGTTCTCCACTGCGAGAGCATGTGAGTGAGAGAAGCCTCTCACAACAATCCTCCAACATCCAACGACCGAGGATGCACGAGAGAGCTCTGTGTCTCTCTCTCTTCAATGCTCATCTTCGGCGATGATTCGAATCGATGCCGCACCCGTTGGCGCCTTGCACGATCCGCAATCCTGCACCGGACTCGATGACGCAAGAGTGTATCCCGGAATCGAGGGGCAGTCGGGAGTCGAGCACACGGCAAACGTCGTCGAGGAGCTCTTGTAAACACAACAATACAACGGCTCTGAGACCAACCACGCCATTGCAGTGAGTTTGTCAGTCGATGGAATGAGTCCCATTGATTGATCGTTCGATTGGATTGATGATTGGATGATCGAGAGGGCAAGGTCTCCCACGCACCACATGGAGCACATTGTCCGTTTCCTGTTGGAGGAGCACTGCACCACTCGGGCTGCAATCGGCTTGATGTCAGTCCTCTCCCACGACCATCCACGAGCAGCAACAACACCAATACTCTGAGAGAGAGAGAGAGAGAGAGAGAGAGAGAGCAATCAATCATTCACGCACCAATGGACAAGAGAACGAGTTGTTCATCATCAACACCGATTGAGACGCCGGCTCGTTCAACAGATACTGTGGCAGCGGAGATTGCAAGGCATTGTTCTCGAGAGACAACACTTGAACCGAGCTGTAGCTTTGAGGAATGGTCGAGTTGAACTGATTGAACGAAAGATCTCTGCCTCGATCCCAATCCCAATGCAATCATCAACCCAATCATCAATCCAATCCAATCATGAGTTGGAATGAAGAAATCATCGAGAGAGTGAGAGAACGAGAGAGAGAGAGAGAACGAGAGAGAGAGAGAGAGAGAGAGAGAGGCACGAACAAGGTCTGCAGCTGTCCGTTCGAAGGAATCTGAGGAAGAGAGCCATAAAGTCGATTGGCCGAGAGCCTCAAGTACTTGGCCGACGCCATTCCAGACAAGCTCGGGAGAGTTCCTGTCAGCTCTGACCTCGCAATCAATCAGTCACAATCTCGATCAGTCAGAGGCAGGATCGCACACACGAGAGAGAGAGAGAGGATTGTCTCACGCACCATTGGACGACAAGTCGCTGCCGATCGAGAGCAAACACATGCACACACACACGACCCAATCAAGACATTCATGATCAATCCAATCGATCGAATCAATCATCTGGACCTGAAACAAAGAGAGAGAGAGAGAGAGAGTTTGGTTGAGCGTACATGATCGAGAGAGAGGACAGCAAGAGAGTGCTCACAGTGCCCGAAAGAGAGTTCGAGCCCACAATCAATTCCTGGAGGCTCTTGCTCGCTTGAGCTGCTGGGAGAGCTCCTGTCAAGTTGTTGTCGAACAGCACCAAGGTCGAGAGGGCCGGCATCGAGAAGATCTGGCTCGGAATCGTCTGGCTCGTTCCGAGAGTTGTCGCATCTCAGAGCGAGCACAAGTGCATCTCCAATCAATCTCTCTCTCTCTCTCTCTCGCAGCAAGACATACTCCAATCAAATTGTTTCCAGACAGCCTGATATCAATCGACCAATCGAGAGGAGTCAGACGAGCGCCTCATGCGAGAGCGAGCGATCCGATTGGCAACGTACATCATCTTCTCGAGGCGCGAGAGAGACGCAAGCGATGATGGAATCGATCCTTCGAGTCCGTTCGATGAGAGATCTCTTTTTGACACACCGACAGCATCAAGTCATTCAATCAATGAGTGCGAGAGAGAGCCGATCGGGAATCGACGACGACGACGACGAGAAGCTCACGATACGCACAGGTTGACGAGGCTCGAGAGCGCTCCTCCGAGCGCCGAGGAGATCGATCCTCGCAAGCCTCGATTTCCCGACAGCTGCCTGTGCACACAAGTCCAAGTCCGACGACGACCACAACCTCGAGAGTGAGTCATGCGAGTCCTCGAGTCAACATCGCACATCGCTGCGACTCCTAGAATGGTGTTGGACGCACAGAGTGTCGAGATCGGGAAGCATCAGATACTGCCAGTCCGAGAGATTTCCGCTCAAGTGATTGCGCTCCAGGTTGCTGCACATCGATCAGTTGAGAGAGAGAGAGAGAGAGAGAGCAAGAGAGAGAGAGAGAGAGAGAGAGAGAGAGAGAGAGAGAGAGAGAGGGAGACAAAGTAAGAGACAGAGAGAGAGATGAGATGAGAAGGCGGTCTCACGAAGAGCTCATCTTGATGGATGGTCTCGTGTGACGAACATTCTCACGACAGTGGATGATGCTTGATTGCTTGCTTGCTTGCACGAGATTCCGAACCACTGGATGTGAGTGCATCGATCGCCACATCAACGCTTGTGTGTCAGCAGCTTCCAAGGAGATGAATTCGATTGATGATTGGATGGACGAGAGAGAGAGAGAGAGAGAGAGAGAGAGAGAGACGAACGAACCTTGTTGATGCATGGATCTCCAACGAGCCATCCCTGTGGTTTGATTGGTGAATTGATCAGCATTGCAGGGATCAATTCCAACGAGCCAGAGCCTCACACACAAAGAGAGAGAGAGAGAGAGAGAGAGAGAGAGACAGGCATGACGCACAGCATTGAAGGCCCACGAGAAGCCTCCTGTGGCATTGAACAAGCTGACCAACGACATGCCTGGAGCATCGAGACACAGACATCGAGAGAGAGACACGATCAGGGCCGATCTCGCCAATCACTCGGCGAGCGGTGTTTGTGTGCAGCGAGGAACATATTGGCAGCACGCACGTTGATCCTCAGGCAACGCTGGAGGCGGAGGAGGAGGGCCACTGCAAGCCCACTTGGAGCGCATACTGCGCGTTTCGCATCCAACGAACGGCCACGAGTGAGAAGGTGAGTAATCGAAGAGCACGAGCAGCGATCATCGAGACTCGCGAGCTGGAGTGAGCCTCACCTGATGGTGTAGATGCATGGCGGCGTAGAGGACTCGGTGACATTGTCGATCACACCATCGCCCGCACTCAGATCGCACTTGATGTTCAACAGGCTCTTGCGGACGGTGTTCCCTGGGCAGGGAGCACCGCTGCCGGCTGGGTACGTGATTTGCACGCCATCCACGTTGCCGGCTGTCGAACACAAGACCGTGAGGCTGCTTGTCGAAAGTGGTCGCGCGCACGCACGCACACACGAGCGACAGACGTACGGTAATCGGCGAACGTGAGCTTGGAGGCATCGCCATTGCCATACCCAACCATTGGCAGGACTTGGCACACACCATTTGGAACTGGGTTGTTGCAGTTGGTGACGACTGTCTGGCCACAGATGTTCCTGCGCGAGCATCAGTGTCGAATCTCGTGAGACGATGAGACGCTGTGCGAAGGTTTGCAGGAAGCACACGTCGCGCGTACACGTAGAAGATGGAGCTGTCGACATTCCAGGGAGCCGAGTAGTCTTTCTGGCCCTTGCTACCGTCGCGCCACATGTTCGACAAGTCATACTGATCGATACGCGACGTAAATATTCAAGCCCAAGCAGAGCAACAGACAGCTCGTGTACCTTGTTGTTGGTGTTGGGCGAAGTGTAGGTGCAAGGATATGGAGCAGCCAAGGCAGCAGCGACCACGAAGGCCAACAGGCAAACAACGCTCGCGCAGGTGATACGCATCCTTGCACGTGAGCAGTGTGAGGTGGTGCGGCGAGCGAGATAAAAAGAGTGTGAGGAACGCCAGTGCGCTGGTAGAGATGGTAGGTTAGTTCTGGCAAAAGCTGCCGAGACCGAAATAGAGAGGCGGATTCGCTCCGGTCGATAGTCCCAAAGGCCGCCTCGATCCTGTTCCTTCGTGTGGATGTACTACTCTTCTTTCCCTCGTTCTAACGCATCTCACCCTCTCCAGTTGCTGTCGTACGTCGTACTCTCCGACACACGCTACGGCCGCTGTCACAGGAAACAACTAACCCTCGGCATGAACCGACGTGACGATACTGCGATCGTTTGGTGTTACTGATCTAGCTATCGTACGCAGAATGATTCGCCTCGCTGTGGCTCTTGTGTTGCTGCTGCTCGTGTACGCGGTCGCTGCGGTGCCCACGCCCTATCCGTGTACCTTCTCCGCTCCCAATGGAAAGAACTACGACCTGTCGCCCATGTATCGCAACCCTTCTCTCGACGTACCTGACTTCCAGTACTATAATGCGCTAGATATGAGTTTTTTCTACGTGTACGCGCCCACCCGCAGCTGCTCTCATGCTCAGTGAGCTCATTGAGTGTGGTTGCTCCATTTGTGTCACCAGCAACATCTGCGGCCAAACTGCCGAGGAACAGTGCAATCCTCCAAACGGTGTGTGCCAGATCGCATCGTGGGGCGCAGGTTACGGCGACGGCGATGCCTCTCACGCTCAATGGAACACTCTTCGTATGCTCCCATCCCAATCACGCGCTCCTCTGCCGATCCAACACCGCTCCCATCTCACTGTACTCTCCATGCTGTGCAGCAAACGGCGGCGACGGAGTGAAGATCACGTACCCGAACGGCAGCGGGGGCTTGTGCAGTGGCTTGCCGCGAGTCAGCTACGTCCAAGTCTACTGCGACGCGGGCGCCGGCGATGGCGTGATCGACAATGTCACCGAGTCGCAGGCGGTGCCTTGCCAGTACACGATCACGTACGGCCGCCCTCGTTGCAGCGCTTGGTTGCTACTCGCCCTCACAAACCCTGTGGCGAAACGCGCAGTATGCGCTCCAAGTGGGCTTGCAGTGGCCCTCCTCCTCCGCCTCCACCGTTGCCTGAGGATCAACGTGCGTGCTGCCAATATGTTCCTCGCTGCACTCAAACACCGCTCGCCGAGTGATTGTCGAGATCGGCCCTGATCGTGTCTCTCTCTCGATGTCTGTGTCTCGATGCTCCAGGCATGTCGTTGGTCAGCTTGTTCAATGCCACAGGAGGCTTCTCGTGGGCCTTCAATGCTGTGCGTCATGCCTCTCTCTCCCTCTCTCTCTCTCTCTCTCTCTCTCTCTCTCTCTCTCTCTCTCTCTCTCTCTCTCTCTCTCTCTCTCTCTCTCTCTCTCTCTCTCTCTCTCTCTCTCTCTCTCTCTCTTTGTGTGTGAGGCTCTGGCTCGTTGGAATTGATCCTTGCAATGCTGATCAATTCACCAATCAAATCACAGGGATGGCTCGTTGGAGATCCATGCATCAACAAGGTTTGTTCGTCTCTCTCTCTCTCGTCCTTCCAATCATCATCCAATTCATCTCCTTGGAAGCTGCTGACATACAAGCGTTGATGTGGCGATCGATGTGCACTCACATCCAGTGGTTCGGAATCTCGTGCAAGCAAGCGAGCAATCAAGCATCATCCACTGTCGTGAGAATGTTCGTCACACGAGACCATCCATCAAGATGAGCTCTTCGTGAGATCGCCTTCTCATCTCATCTCTTACTGTCTCTCTCTCTCTCTTTCAACTGATCGATGTGCAGCAACCTGGAGCGCAATCACTTGAGCGGAAATCTCTCGGACTGGCAGTATCTGATGCTTCCCGATCTCGACACTCTGTGCGTCCAACACCATTCGATCGACGAGCGATGTGCGATGTTGAGGACTCACGTGACTCTCGAGGCTGTGGTGTTCGTTGGACTTGGACTTGTGTGCACAGGCAGCTGTCGGGAAATCGAGGCTTGCGAGGATCGATCTCCTCGGCGCTCGGAGGAGCGCTCTCGAGCCTCGTCAACCTGTGCGTATCGTGAGCTTCTCGTCGTCG
>Ga0209935_1002513_pt1 | contig 22112 bp, 21 predicted proteins | sample ThiBio_1000_plan_2_FD_183958 | JGI IMG/M metagenome (GOLD analysis project Ga0209935, IMG submission 183958) | Wastewater bioreactor microbial communities from Cape Town, South Africa - Thiocy_cont_1000_plan (SPAdes) | ecosystem: Engineered > Bioreactor > Thiocyanate-remediating >...
TATTAACTTTACCACGTTTGATCATTTCGTTCGCATCGAGTTGTATGAAATCAACACGAGAACCATGGTTATATCTAATTGGCTATTTCATTTCATTTATTCCTTATATATTTATATTTATTCTATTTGTCGTACCGTCTGATACTTACATGAAACAATTTAAAATAGAAACCAAATGGCGTCGTTCATAATCTAATTTAATATATACAGTTCGATAACATTAATTTGCTTTTATTATTATTATATCAATAAATTCGAAAAGAAAATGACTTTTTTTTTGTTATGAAAGAGTAATATCAACCTTCTGAACTCTACAGAAAAACATTCAAAGATTCAATAACACGGTGGCTACGACAAATTCATCAATAATTTTTGATTGTGATCAACTCAATGTTTTTCGAATTCATGAATTGACTTATTTAACCTGTCGAGTTTCTCTACTTTCGGCTTGTTGTATAAAGTGGCTTCTTCGTTTCGCATCTTTTTTGATCTAACGACGACAAGCAAGGATAAGATTACAGTAATATAACAGTTACTCAAATTCTCTTTCGAACTTGTATATCATATTTGATAAGAAACGGCGCACATTTGTTTTGCTTGTTCTTCCTAAGGTGTGCATTTAAATTTAAAAACAAACCATGGCTACATCGAATACAATGATGAAATGTTATAAATGTCGAGAAGAAATAACAACATATATATGTACGGGATGTTCCAAATATTTTTGTGTCGATGATTTGATGAAACATCGTGAGGAATTGAAATTACAATTTCATCGAATTGAAGATCAACGAAATCAATTTGCACAAACTTTGGACGATGAGAAAAATAATCATCCATTAATACAACAAATTACTCAATGGGAACGAATATCCATCGAAAAAATTCGACAGACAGCTGAAGAACAACGAAATCTTGTTCAACAATATTCTCAAACTATTCAAGTCAAATTGCGTTCATTCACTGAAGAAATGCAAACAATTGTTAAAAAGAAAGATTTCAATGAAATTATTTTGAAAAAACTTCAAATACAATTAGAAGATCTTAAAAATCAACTTTATCAAACAGATTACATTCAAATTAAACAAGATTCATCATCAACATTTATTAACAAACTATTCATTAATATTACTCCAACTCCAACTACTACTAATCTCAAATGGAAACAACAAGCAACTACGATTGCTGGTGGAAATGGACAAGGAAATCAATTAAATCAATTCAATGAACCTTTTGGAATCGATGTTGATGATCAACAACAAACTATTTATGTTGCTGATTGTGGAAATCATCGTATTATTCAGTGGAATTTTGGTGAAAGAAATGGTGAAGTTGTTGCTGGAGGAAACGAACGAGGAAACAGAATCGATCAATTGAATTATCCATATGATGTGATTTTGGATCGAAATAAGAAATCTTTGATTATATGTGATTGGGGAAATGGAAGAGTTGTTCGATGGTCATTAGAAAATCAAAATGATAGAGAAATTCTCATTGAACATATTTCATGTTTTGGATTAACGATGAATAACAAAGGAGATTTATTTGTTTCCGATTACGGGAGAAATGAAGTGAAAAGATGGAAAAAAGATGAAAAACTAGGAACTATTGTTGCAGGTGGAAATGGAAATGGAGATAAACTCAATCAACTCAACTCTCCGGGATCCATTTTCGTTGATCGAGAAGATTCTATCTATGTTTCAGATTGTAACAATCATCGTGTAATGAAATGGTTGAAAGGTGCAAAAGAAGGAATTGTTGTTGCTGGTGGACATGGTCAAGGAAATATTTTGAAACAATTATCGTATCCACAAGGATTAGTTGTGAATGAAATCGGTGATGTTTATGTGGTTGATCGTTGGAATCATCGAATTATGTGTTGGCCATCAGGTTCGAAAGAAGGTCATGTTGTTGTCGGTGGAAATGGTAAAGGAGAAGGATCAAATCAGTTAATTTATCCAACAGGTTTAGTATTTGATCGTGCGAATAATCTTTATGTTGTCGATTATAGTAATCATCGAATTCAACGATTTGATATTGACACAAATTAAAATATCATAATAAAAGATTATTAACGTAAATTTTATAATCAATTATGTAGATGAAGAAGTTTTCTGAATAAGAGTGTTAATATGTATATAATATACTGAAACATTTGAAAAGGTTGAACAATTGCAAATAACCCCTGTTGCATAGGTCTTGAGACAAATTTGTAAGATATATATCCAGGGTTAAAGAAGTTTTTTTTTCATTCTCTCTATATCATGTGATAGAGTGTCTAAAGAGCTTTAGTCTGATATAAAATAAATCGTTTTATTCTTCTCTCAAATAAAAATGGTGCGCTTCGAAAGAGAATATCTCGCTAAGCGAGTTGTACAACACTATGTGAACATAGCTAATCGTGAAAAAAAATTACTGTAAATCATTTTTTACAAGAACGAATTCGACGTTCCACCATATATCGAATCATCAAGACGTACGAAGAAACAGGTGCTATTGGTGATAAGACCAGAACTGGTCGTCCTAAGAAACTATCGTCACAACAATTGAATCGATTAAAACGCTTGGCTGATCAGAAGACTGGAATTTCTTTACGTCACATTGCTCCCAAATTTAATGTGAATATTTCGACGATAAGTCGGCAATTAAAGCATATGGGTATCATGTATCAAAAGCGAAAACGTGCACCGAAATATACCGAGAAACAAGTCCAAGAAATTCCAACACGTGCACGACGCTTGTATCGAACATTGTGCAGTGATAATTTCGAATTAATTCTGGACGATGAGAAGTATTTTTTGCTACACAACGAATCGATTTCGGCTAATCGTGAATTTTATACATTTGATTCAAGTGTTGCTCCACCTGAAGTTAAATTTAAATTTAATCAAAAGTTTGATCCGAAAATCATGGTATGGATAGCTGTATCCGAAAGTGGGATCTCAAAGCCTTACTTTGCACAACAACATCAAGCTACCACAGAGAAAATTTATTTAAACAAATGTATTAAAGCACGTTTAATACCATTTATCGAAACCTATCATTCTAAAGAAAAAGTATTGTTTTGGCCCGATTTGGCACGAAGTCATTATGCTCGACAAGTTATTGACTATTTGATGAAAAATGGTATCAGTGTTGTATCACAACAAAACAATCCACAAAATTGTCCACAAGCACGTCCGATCGAGAGTTTGTGGTCAATTCTGGATCAGTTGGTATATGCTCATGGTTGGGAAGCAAAAAGCATCGAACATTTAAAACGAAGAATTGTGAAAAAGTTACATGAAGTTGATATCAAAGTCGTACAAGCCATGTTTTCGGACATCCGAAAGCAACTTCGACGAATTGCTGATAAAGGTCCAAATGAAGCTTGTTCTTTTTAATCTTTTGTACATAAGTATTAGTACTCTCTTTTGATATAAGAAATAAAAGATGAAAAGTCATTGTTCGAAAAAAAATAATAAAACAGATTTGTCTCAAGACTTATGCAACAGGGGTTATAAATAAATCAAGCTGCAAATACAACACATTTTTAAATATTTTTACTTATTCTTGTATTTTCTACGAATCAGTTTTGTTTTCTTATTCATTTACATGCATTTATTGGGACTTTGATTACGTTCTTAAAATCTTTTTTCCATGCATTATCGTTATCATCTGTTCTTTTGACAGTTGTGAATATTAAAAAAATAATAAACATCTCCATAGATGTATAATATTATATTAGCCCATAAAATGTTATCTTTCAGAAAAGGGTCTGCGAATCCATCGGATGAGCGCTACTTGTTCATAATAAAGTAAAAATATATATTGTTTTTATCTTATTTAAATTCAAATTAATATTTATTCTACGATGATATAAAAACATCAATTGTCATTCTAATCTTCACAAGAAGTATTATTAATTAAAATCAAGATTTGAAATTAAATGAAAAATATTTTGAATATTTCAAAAGAATTTTTCTGATCTTAATTAATCAGTTTTGAGGGTTGCATATCATTAATAAAAATTCGAGAAGACAATTTATTAATATTTTTATTTTCCTACATAGCTAAATCATCTTTTCATTGTAAATATGTTAAGTACAATACCAGCATTATTTCTATTTGATAGAGTTAGGACGTCAAAAACTTCTTTTATTATGTGGTTTAGGTATGGTTATTGGTCATCTTGTATCAACAAGTGTATTTATGAAAGGTTGTAATGTAGAAAAATTAATTATTCATGATACAATTGTTGATGAACAAGTTATAAATTATGCTAAAAGTTCTGGTATATTAATGCTTATTTTTACAGTTGTTTTTGTAGCATGTTTTTGCACTTTCATGGAGACCTATTAGTTGGATATATGCACTAGAAATATTTCCACTTAATGTTCGTGCAAGAGCAATATCAATAACAACAGGAAATAATTAGTTTACAGGAATATTTATGTCTTATATGTTAGAATTAATAAGTCCATTAGGAATGCATGGCGTTTTTTTATCTTTTTAGTGGTTTAACATTATTAGGTGTTACTTTTGTTTTTATATTTTGTCCAGAAATAAAAGGTGTTGTATTAGAAGATATTGAAAATGTTTTTGAAGATTTTCAATGGAAAAATAGTAGTATTATGAAATTTTTACGAAAATCATTTAATCGAAATATTATAAAAACATATATGTAATGAAATCAATTTTATTTTATTCATTTAATTATATTTTTTTTTGAATAATATATAACAATAAAATGCATAAATATATATGATGTTCAGTCTTTGTGTTAGATTAAAATTCAAATCGATGACATTTTCTATATTTCTCATTCTAATATTGTTAATAACGAAGAAATTTTAGCACTTGATGATTTGAAAAGTCTGAAACAAACAGATTCAATTGATTGTCTAAAGCTACTCCATATGGTACATTGGCCAAAGAAACATTACTTCCTGACATCGTAGTGTTGCGAACTATTGTTGTTCCATTGGATTGACCCGGAAGAAAGAATTGAACACGAAAATTATAAGCATCGGCGATATATAAATTTCTCATTGGATCAAGTGTTAAACCCACAGGATATCTGAGTGTGTTTGAATTACTACCGGATAATCCACTACTACTACCAGCTACAAGGGTCCAATTAGTTGCACCTAATATCCAACGAACAATTTGATGGCAATAATGACTAGAAATTAGAAGACTGTTTGTTATCGAATCAAAGTAAACAGATCTTGATGCATTGAACTGAGTATTACTACATCCAGCTGTGCCTTGACCAGCAACTAACAATCCTGAGGAATTTCCAAAGGTATAAACCATAATACGATAATTAAAAGTATCTGCAATATAAAATAAACCAGTTTTTTCATCTTGCGTGAGTCCATAAGGTGTTTTAAATTGATTCATTCCGTTACCATAACCACCTGTAAATGTATTTTACACTCAATAAATTCAAAGGCAAAAAAAAAGCAAAATGGGAACATCATTAGAATATATATCTTACCTATACCAGCAATTGTCATTCCAGAATTTGCATTGTTCTTCCACAATTGAATTCGATTATTATTACTATCTGCTATATAAAGATCATGATTAGAATCGAGAAACAGTGTTGCTGGACTATTTAAACTAATATTGTTCGAACCTTTGGCTCCATTTGCTTGTCCAGCAACAGTAATTCCCACTAAAGAATCTTTCAAAAATTTTTGCACTCTATTGTTACGATGATCTACAACAAATAGAGTATTTTCATAATCAATTGCTAAACCCCATGGGCAATTGAGATGAGTACTATTAGTACTATTTATACCAGTTTGACCCGCTACAATAATTCCTGTTCTATTCCAACGTAATACTGGAATATAGTCTAAAACCGACAAACAATGATCGTAAACAGTTTTGTTGTTATTAAAGTTACCTGGTTTTATGACACGTCTAGGTTTGTACAATAGTACTAATAATAATGCACCGATAATTATCATGAGAACAAGGACAATCGTTGTTATGGATACAAATAATCGTTGTTTTGTGCATATACTAGAAAATATGAATAGTAGTGGTATGAAAGGAAAACCAAAAGCTTACCCTCTCTTTTTCTTCATATTAGTTTTTTTTTGTTTATTGATAATATAATCCATTGAGTTTGCCCATTTATCGCTCGTCTAATTATAGAATTACAATTCAACTGCTGAAAATAATATAGAGGATCATTCAAAATTACTTTGGGAGTAATATGATTATAATTAATCAGATTCTACAAATTTTGTGATTAAATTTTATTTTATGCGCATATTTATTATTTATTACCTGAGTAGGTGTCACTTTCGACGATTTTGTTGAATGAATACTTTTACGATTAATACTTGTCTTTGATGAAATAGTTTCTTGTTTCCGTGGAATTGTGTAGGTTTGTGATATTGAATGATTTGATCGATTAATTTTAGGCGATTTAATAGTAATATGAATGATTTTTCCACTTTGTTTTTTTCGTTTAAATGATCGATGTTCTATATGTTGTATGTTTTTGTGCATTTCGTCTATCTTCATGACAGATTTTCTTTCAAATGTATCGAATTCAAATTTGAATACAATTCATTTCATAGTATGTATGGTTTCAAGGTTAATGAAGTCTTATCTAGACACATATCAAACTGCAAAGATTTTATCAAGGAAAATCTATATAAGTCAAATTTTTTATTGAATATAATATAAAATAAACAACAACAACAACACAAAAATATGTAAAATTGTACTTTGAATATCATCATCACTAGTTTTTGAACTTGATGATTTGATTGTAATCCAAGTATATAATGATTAATAAATTTTTATTAAAAAATTCAGTCTACAAATGAACCCTTATGAATTGTTTTGAATGTCTAGTGAATAGAAGAAAAAAAATCTCATTTCAATATTCTCTTGAATATTATTTTATATAATCAATCATAGAAGAGTGATATAGATTTTATTTAATACAAACAAATAAAAAAAGGCTTTACGTTGTGTTATCTTTCGATATCATTTTTTATCCAAATGTCTTATATTTCTAATATTTTTTCTTATCTAAACTTAAAAATTCTCTGATACTTCTAAGCAAAAAAGTTTGTTTGGCAATTAAAAGGAATTATACAATACATTAATAATAGGCAGCATGTATACGCTTAATATGGAAACTTCTAAAACTTTCTTCACTATAGTAGAGAAATCGGGGAAAAAACGCAAAAAAATTGTTGCCAACCTAATATTTTACTGTTTTTTTTTCTGTAGATCTACGATTAAATATAATAAAGAAAATTATGAAAACATTTGTTTTATAGAATAATTCTGACAAAGCCTGATATAAACAGAAATTTCATCTAGTGAACAATCCAATTGTCATTTAATTACTTTGTCTCATCAAAAACTAACATCTAAAGAAACTATTTATGATGATGTGTATTTGTCATCGTAATTCTTTTCTGTTTTTTTCTGCATTTTATAAAATTAAATAAATTTGAAAGGTATTTTATCGAAAGCTTATGCATGCCACATGAATACTTAAAATTCAAGACAAAGTAAAATTTCCAGTAGACTGCAATTTTACTTTGTTCTAGAACATTTTTTCAGCATTCTTGCGATATTTATATGTAAGAAAAATATTTCGAGAACAAGTAATTATTTACTTTGAAGTATCATAGAATATATAATATGCATACATCAATGAATTCTAATTATTTTTTAGTTTCATCTTTTTCCTGAAAAAAAAATGGTGAATATTAAAAGAACACTGCTTTTAATTTATCAACAAATTCGTGATTATAATCGTTTTATTCCTGATGAAAATGATTATGATGATGAAATTCAAGATCCAGTTATAGCTCTTCAGCATCAAAAATATGCAACTCGATTGTACATTGTACTACTTGTACTTTGTTTTTATATGCTTTTCTATGCTACACTGACTCAACCACAAGTTCGTACAGTTATCATATCAAATATTGATTTCAATAAATTCGAAGAACTTTATTTGACATATGGTGAACTAATTTCATGTCCTTGTTCGACAATCGCAACATCATACAAAACATTTATTTCGAATACAATTCAATTTCATTCTGTTTGTTCAAGTGTGTTTGTTACTCAACATTGGATTGATGGATTGTATTTACTCAATAGAAGTTCATATGGCGTAGGAGATTTTCGAACAACAGCTACTTCTCAGGTTCATTCGTATCCACTCTCAATAAATTTACAATCGAATATATTTTTTGTTTTAGTTTCAATTATTATCAAGTCTTTGTTCATACTCTCGAAATATGATATCTGAAAAAGAAATCGAACTTAATAATAAACAGTTGATTACTGACAATGTTCAATCATCATCAAAAATTCAATCTGAAATTAATGCTGTAATAGAATCATTCAAGCAGAGTTTATCAACACGTATGAGTACATTTATTACTTATTTTCGAGTGGTTACTCAAGCAAATAATTTCGTCACAGGTCTCAATACAAATGTATTAGCCATGGTTTATTCAAGTGAAGAGTATATGGCTATAGTTCTTCAATTTTTGGTTTACAGAAAAGATAAAATACGTATGTCTTGTGGATGGACACCATCTATTAGTCCAACGGCAATTTATCCGAATGAGGACAGTGTATGGACTGAACCTTATAGCGATGGATACACTGAATGGATTGATCCTAATATAAATAGTTCAACAATCATCAATGGATTTTATACAGGATGTACTCCATTCGAAGCTCTGCTTCAAAGTACATTGGATTGCTTGTATGAAATTGAATGTCTTCAAATCTTAAATGATTATTTTCCATCTGTTAATCATGTATGTTAACTTTAAATAGTAGTCTCTTATAAATACAAAGAATTCGTTGTTGTTTAGATGAATTTAAATTTAACTAATTCGATTTTATCAACAAACAAAACGAATATGACTGTTCGTGAACATTTATCAAATTTATTTATTGTGGAATGGGCCACAAAAATGAATTATTCAGCATATTTTCATAGTTGTAATCCATTAGTATGCACATATCTAACAACAAGCATTGTCAATTATTCATATGCCATAACATTATTTATTAGTTTATACGGTGGTTTAATCATGATACTTCGTATGATTTCATTATTTTTAATCAAATTCATATCGAAATTGAATTATGAACGAATAAATCAAGTCTCAATACAAATATTTCTAGCGTATCTACAAAAATTAAATCTATTCAAAATTGCTGATCGACGTACAGACGATGATGTTAAACGACAAAAACTAATCACACGTGTCTATATAATTTTACTTATGATTACAATAGCTGTTCTTCTTCTCTTTAATTCATTAAATATTCAAACAATTACAATAACAACTTCAAATCCATCGTTAACTACGTATATGAATTTACAGGAAAAACATTCACAAACATTGAGATGTCCTTGTTCAACAGTTACAATAGCTTATCATCGATTTCTGTCATTTTCTCCCGTTTTACATGTAATATGTTCAAGTGAATGGATAACCGATAAATGGTTAACGATACTCAAGCAAAGTACTTTACCTCTTGACAACGATTGGCGTAATCGAGCCTATCAACATTTTACTTTATTGTCAAAACTTTGTCAAGTAGTCAATGAAACAGTTACAGATACTATTAAACAATTTTTACTTCAATCATTTATTGTTTCAACTATGCCTATTGAAATTGATTTTCATGCACAAATAAATAAAATTCTTTCTCAATTCTATCAATCAACAATAATCTATATTCAACAATTAATTCATGCAATTGACATTTATATTAAAGTTGATCAACCTTATATGGTCAAATTTACCGATGAAACAATATATCCGGATGCTTTTACTATTGAAATTGTCGAAAAGAATGCCAATGATTCTCAACAATATGCAAAGGTAATCTATAGTCCATTTCAAAATGATTCCTTCCCATGTTCTCGATTTTTAAAGAAAACCGTCGGTTAGAATCGGTTTTTCATTTTACGCCTTTAGTTTCACTGTACGAGACTAAAATCAATTTTTATAATGAGAATTCAAAAGAAGAAAAGCGGATTTTTAAGATTCTTATACGATTCCAGTACTTAAAATTTCTGACCATACTATGAAAGAACACTAATATTTCTTCGAATCGAATGATTGATCAGTTCGTAACTATTGAAGGTAGATGAATCAAGTAAAATGATGAATTCGATTGTGAAAATCTTTAAAAAAAAACATCTATGAATTATGTTTGCAAAAAAAGTTGTTTTGAGAATATTAGAGTGAGACTTTTGCATTCTTTAGATTACAATCCCATCGATTGAAATTAAAAATATTTCTTCGAATTTAATCGTATGTGCTTGTTCTTCAACTCCAAATTGTCAAACATCGTCGGCGATCTTCACAATTAATTATACTAAGTTGGAAGGCGTTATATCCTATGATTATAACTTTCCTTATGTAATCCCTGGTTCTTTTGTTGCCTGTTCGGAAATCAATTCACTTTTCGTATCAACATTCGAATGTTTTTATTCAGATTCAGATTGTTTACTCATTCTCATGAATCTTATTAAAGCGGCATATATTTGGAATACTGAAAATCCATTCTGGTACGATGTTAAACCTCTTGTTTATAATTCAACATCGAACAATTTCGATCGAAATAGTTCAGTTTTAACAATAGTTCAAAACCTAATGATCGAACAATGGAATCCATCTTATTCATATGAAACTTTCTATGAATTATGTTCACCGAATCATTGTTTTCATGAAGAAAGAATTTATTCAAATAATCTATTCAATATATTCATTATTTTATTGTCAATGATTGGTGGTCTTACAATATCATTACGTTTAATAACACCTTATTTAATTGTATTTATTATGAAATTATTTTCGATAATAACCCGAAAACAAGAACAACAACAAATCGACAATGAAATAGTTCATCTTAATTGGTTTGATCGATTGAAATTGATGAAACGAAATACGATTCGATTTTTCTACGATGTTTGTATTAATATAAATGTATTTCCTTCTCGTAAATTTGGAAACAATATTGATCGAAGAACTGCAACAAATCTTGGAAAACAAACTACACGTATTTATATTATCTTACTTATCATCAGTTTTACATTACTTGGAATTTATACACTTACACAGAAACAAATTCTAATGGAAACTTTCAATAAACCATCTTTTCATACATACAAACAACTCGAAGAAAAATATGGAGATCAACTAACATGTTCATGTACATCCATTGAAATAATCTATGGTGAAATTATCAATATTAAATCAATATTTCATCCAATTTGTTCAAGTCAATATATTTCAAATGAATTCATAGATCATCTTGTAAGCAATGTTTCACCGAAGATATCAATATATCAAACGAGAGATTATCGTCGTTTGATATTGTCTCATATTTTCTATTTAAAAGAATTATGTCGAATTTCAATTGAATCAGTTGAAAATTCAATAGAACATTTTCTTTCAACATCATTTGTGACAAAAGATTTACTAATCGAAAATAATTTCAATAATCATATTTCTTTAGCAATTGAACAAACAAAACAAAATGCACGGAGTGTATTAAATTCAATATTTTTCTTAATTCGAAATGTTACCTTTGGAAATGCAATCATGTCAACTTATGGAACAAATTTTCGATATTCTTATGATCTCCCGGATTGGGAAGGTCTTGCATTTGTAGACGTTGAAATCTATGATAATGATTGTTCATGTGCATTAAATTCGAATTGTACAAGTCCAGCATATTTTCTAGAAAGTAATGATTCATCGAATAAAATCGAACTTCAAGGTTTGAAAATTGGATGTACACCAAGTGAATCATTTCTTTTGTCAACTCTCGAATGTTTTTATAATGAAACATGTATTCATATTATCAAACAATATATAAATTATTCACAGATTCTTGATCCAATTTCAATAACAACAATAGAAAATCGAACAATTGAACAATTAGTCAAGAATTTATTTATTGATCAATGGTTAATAACAAAAAATTATTCACTATATTATCAGCAATGTTTACCATTATCATGTTCATATAGTTATGTACAAGATTCGAGTTTAATTTATATTTTTTCATTTATACTTAGTCTTCAAGGTGGTTTAATTCTTGTTCTCAAATGGATTTGTCCTCAATTAGTTCTATTTGTGGTCAAAATAAAAAAATATCGCAACAAACATTCAAATATTATTTCACCGGATGATGACAATAGAAATGTCGAAGTCGAAAACCCTGTCAATACACGTCCACATCTCTTAAAAATTATTAAAATGTGCATAATATCCATGTGTTTGATAGTAATTCTAGTTATTTATTCAATTTATACTGTAAAAAGAGAAGATAATTTAATTTCACAAACAAGTATGTCGAAGTACAGGGTATTCCCAAAGTTCGCCGAAAAAATAAACATTCAATAACAGATTTCATACCAACTGATAGAGAAAAATGTGAAGTTTGTTTTTCCTATAAGACTTTGATTTAGTTTCGGTTCTTATCAAAATACAAAATTGAGTAATTTTGATTTTTGCTCGCGATATTTATATATTTAATCGTGAAATTTTAAAAACGATAAAATTCAAAGTTTTATACGAAAAACAAACTTCACATTTTTTTCTATCAGTTGTTGGTATGAAATCTGCTATTAAATATCTACTTTCTCGGCATACATGTCATACTCGAAACTTGAATTCAAATTTCAAAAAAGACACTACTGAATATTATGTAATTAGTTTCTTCGACATCAACAACCACAATCACTACGACGACGACAACATCCTTGCATACGTCAACCATGAAAAGTTAGTTATTGTAATTGAACAAAACGAGCCTATGAAATTATTAACCTTGTTTTTCATTAGAGGCAATTTGTCGGATGAAATTTGAGAGAAAATCAGTATTCATAAACGATTCCGATGTTCTTCTGGTATCAAATTTTATTGGCGACTTCAATAATGACAATCAACTTGACATAAGTTTATCGCTTAAATTCTTTACCATGGAGGAGAATATTCCATGGAGGTAAGGAGTTGTTATTTCCTCGACTGTTAGAATGGGTTATATGAACAAAAAAAATATCGATCTATTTAGGAACGATGAATTCTTGATATTATATGGAAATGGAAATGGAACATTTCAATCACCCATTCGTTTTCCAGTTACAGGCCTAAAGTATTTTGCCGATTGGTTAATATCTGATTTCAATCGTGATCATTGGCTTGACATTGCTGTGATTAATGATACTAACTTTCTTTATGTTTATTTCGGCAATGAAAATGGAACCTTTGAAAAAGGAGCGGAAGTGTATGTGGAACACGATGGTTCGGATATCGAAATGTGTTCAGCTGATTTGAACAATGATAGCTATTTGGACTTTGTTATGACATCATCAAATTATGCCGGTTTTATCATATATTTCGGAAGTATTAATGGAACATTCATAGAAGAACTTACTCATTTTACGAGCGCATATATTGTATCGAGTCAAGTGATTGCTGCTGACTTTAATAATGATGATATCATGGATATTGCAATGATCTATCTTCTTAATCGAGGTATTGTGATCTATAATGGATATGGCAATGGTTCATTTGATGCAGGAAGATTGTTTTTCACAGGAGGTGGTATGAATCCGAAATATTTCGCCGTTGGCGACTTCAATGAAGATAAAATATTAGATATTGTTGTCGTGTATAGTGGTCAAAGTATAAGCAGTGTATTTTTTGGCTATGGAAATGCAACGTTTGGTGAACGAGTCAGATTGATTATAAGTATCGGTGTTACATACGCGAAACCTGTCGTCGACGATTTTAACCAAGATGGTCACTTGGATATTGCTATTGTTACACGTATTCCGAGTACCATACATATTTTCTATGGTGATGGAAATGGATCATTTGAAGTGAACGTGATTGATGTCTTTGACTTCTCACCTGATATGAGTAGAATATCTGTTGCTGATTTCAATTCTGATGGTTATCCAGATATATTCGCAATTTTTGATTTAAATATTATTATTTTCTTCAATACAGGACAATGTGATAACGAATTAGAAACAAGTACTTCGATTTATTAACAATATATTCGCAAATTTAAAAAAAAACTTCTATAAATTCTTTGTGCATGTGTTCGTAAAATTTTGTCAATTGCTTTGAATGTTTATGTAATAAAGAAATTATACTGAATTCTATGTGATTAAAAGGAAAAAACAATCCAAAAATACACCTTTTCTCTTTTCTATTCTTGGAAAATCAAATAAAAACAAAAAACGACTTTGGGTATTTCGAAGATTTTAACGTTGAATTTGATCAAACAAATAACAGATGTTTATTCGAGAATAACTAATGGAGACCTTAGTCGAAGTCAAAATTATCATTCAAAAATAGAAAATAACTTTTCAAATAAAAAAATATGGAATTCAATAAATGAGAACTGAAATGACTAAAGTGGAATTTGATCAATTCATTTGACAGTTAAAATCATTTTTCAGCAACTTTTTTTTAGACGAGTTCAATTTCTTCTTTTACAACCAGCAGTGGCTGAATTCCTTGGAATCCAAGAAATGTCAAAAAATCTCACTGTCTAGTCGGGAAATTGAGAAAGTCAAGGATTTGAATTATGCATGTACGACTGAAGAATTTATTTCGAATTCTTTAAGGATTCAGAATTCACATAACTCTTGTCGATACGTATGACATTAATTCAGGATGTTGAAAAACGAAACCAGTGAGCATTACATTCATTGAGAGTGCTGCTAGAGAAGAAACAGTAGTCAAACCAAATTCAGCAAACGCTTTGGTTTCATTGTAGGATTTTATATTCCATGGATTCCTCACGGATTCTGGATTCCAAGGAATTCGGACAGGTCTCATTTCCTTTTCCTTGTCCCCCAACAACAGCAATTCCTTCGCGTGCATCTTTTAACCATTTCATCACACAATCATTCAAATAATCTGAAACATAAACTATCTAATTGAGTTGATTCAGTTGATCTCCTTGTCACTATAAATAAATAAATAAATAAATGAGGAAAGCTCGAATTGAAATTCGGGTGTTATGTATACTGCAAAAAGTAAAAATGTACATCCCCTTTGTTTTTTATCATCGTGGTATGAATATTTATACGCTATACCGACGAAATAATATTTGAAAATAAAGCTAAAGTAAAATTGAATCTATACTGATTAAACTAATAATGACGACTTTATTAATCAATGCAAAAAATACACAATTGTCTATTGATTAAAATATTTTTTAAACGAAAACTGATACTCAATTTTGAACAAGAAGACGAGAGTATTATCAGTGTTGTTATTCTACAATTTAGTGCCATTTTATAGCCCTTGAAATTCTCTATAGAATGGTAAACAACAGTCTAGGCTTCGTCTTGGCTATATGTAAAATCGTGGCTTCGAAAAAGTAGGAAATACCAAGGTTTCCACGAAAACTATAGGCACATTAGCATATCTCGTGTTGAAAAACCAGCAAATACTGGACGGATCGAGCTCATCTTCGAACTCGACCGAGATATATAAGAGACTAAGTTGTGTACCAAATTTCAGGTCGATCCTTGAGGGTTTGTAGGAATTTTTTGAAACTTTTGATAACTTTTATAGTGAATTATACGAAATTAGAGTTCAATAATGATTGTATATATTGAATTTATTTGAGAAAAATGTTAGCGATATGTTTGAGCAAGTAGAATTGAATGTCTAAAAAAGAATTAGTTGTTCATGTTTTAGGTGTAATATTTCGTCGAAATTGACAGAAAATAATTTTTTGAATGACTTGTTTTAATTCTCGTCGAAACATAGCTGATGTGGAAATGAAATTGAGACATGTCACAGCATAGCCAAGATAAATAAAATCATAAAAGAGATTATTTAGAAATGTATCACGTAAAGCATCCGATCCAGATAATGAACTTGAATTGAGAAAATATGTTCGATACACACTGTAGCCCGGATATGGAATGTTAAAAATGATATAAACAATAACTTGATTAGCTAACATTTTATGAAGTTGTGTTTCTTTTTTTTGTGAACCAGGATTTGCAATAGGCTGAGTTCCATCAATTGGTGATACCGTTGCTTTAACTCGATGTCTACTCATTTGAATATTACGAATAGTAAGTAATCCAAATATTAACATGGGAGCTATTGGAAAGAATCCATTTTCAATTGTAACATAAACATTAAAATATCTTCGAAATGTTTCATTGGTAGTTCTACATTTGCCATTTACGACACCAAAATAAACCATAACTTGAATGTAGAAAAGAATCCAAATGATAGCATTGATAATGATAACAGGAAAAGCAATTTTTGGTGAACTCCATTTTCGAAGACGAGTATTTTGATAACTACATAAAAACCGATCTATTCCAGCAAATATGATGTTATAACGTGCATTAGCTGCAGAAACATAAAACATATAATAACGTATTCTGCAAAACCATACTGAAAGAGAATTAACAGGAACATCATAACCATATTGAATCATTCGAATGAAAACAGCAAAATTAAAAAGCAAAATTTGCGAAATACTTGATGCAATGAAATAAATTGTACAAGGACTTTTACGGAATGCTGGTTGAGAAAATACAATACAAATACAAATTGCTCCAATATGGCCAACTATCCATATAAAACCATCAAGGACTCTTGAAACTGTTTGAATGAGAAGATTGTAAAAAATTACTAATTCAGCTTCTCTACTTAAAGTAGTAGTTGTAATCATGATCATTGTAGTATTACTCATATTTTAATTTCTAGAATAATAAAATCATAAAACATTACCCGATTATGATAGTTAAATTTACTTTGTATTTCAATTGATTTTGTGCTAATAATAGAGACTCGAAGAAGAGAAATGTGAATAATTTGTCTACTAAAACTTAAAAGAAATGATTTCTGCGCACATATAATATCCGCTTTCATAATTAAAATCTAGGATTCAAGCATTAAAAAATAGATTACACGCTTGAGAATAATCTTGCATCAAAGTATTAATCTATTAATTGGCACTCATTATATTCTTTTTTTGTTTTAAATTGAAACATATCGTGGCTCGAATAACTATTATGTTTCTATATGTTGAATAGCATCTAATTTTAGCTGTATTCAATAATGAACAAGATATTTTATTGATAAAATTATTATCTGCAGAATTTGTGACCTATTTTTTGATCTGAAGAAAGTCATTTTTTTGAAAATAAATACAACCTAGTTTTATTTGGTTGATCTTTCATAGATTAATTAATTGAATTATACACCAACGTGTTTTAATTTTAGTTGTCTTTTATTCATGCGTATTGAGGATGAGGGTGTTCCGTCTAGCTGCCGTGACACGTCTCGATCTCCGCTACGAGATCTCATCAGACGGCTTTGATCTATTTTGCATCAATGAAAATAACTACAAGTATACAAGTATGGCAAAAATTTGTAGTTACATATTTTTATTTAGTCAATGAATATAGGCTTTTCGATTGCAGGATGGTGATAGATCAATTCGTTTTTAAGATTTCGACTGTTGCGATTGCCGATAATAAGTCTGATGTTCTTAACTAGTGTTTGTTCAAATATGTGATTCCATAGTTGGTGAATGTCTTTTCTGTTATATTGCAGAAGTTTTTCATGCGTATAATGAATAATAAGATTGGTATCAAATTTATTTTGCTATTCTTGAAATAATTGCATCGTTGGCTCAATAACGAGCTGATGTTTATTTATCAATCGAAAACAGTGTACAATCCCCTGATACACACAAGCACACAGCTTTATATAGAAATAGAAAGGGAGAGAGAAAGAGAACAGAGAGAACATATAACGTAAAGGAAGGAAAATACTTTGGTGACGTAATGTCACCGGTAACAGATTTAATACCTAACTAAATATATTCCCTCGTTAGATTTTCTTTTATTATTCTCTTATATATTAGGTCTGAATAACATATATGTGTGATAATAGGAGATGGCAGTTTTTCGATTCACATTTTGTTATCTAGTAGTTTTTAAAGCTCAAAATAATTGAAGTTGGAAGAATCGCAAAAAAGGATTATTGATTTGTGAGAACAGAAATGCTAACAACACATGTTTTCATGACGATGTATTTTATCTTACTTATAAGCGGAAAAAACCAACTTAGCTATAATATTATAAAAAGATTAATATCATGACTATAATAGAGTAAGTAATTTGATCGTTGAAAAGTGAATTATACAGAATGTTATTATAAAAAGTATGGCTGCCAATATTAAAACAACCGAGAATCATTTTTCAAAAGGACGTTTATTAGAAAGACATAAACAAGAAACGGTAAATAATGGAAAACAATTACCGACGACAAGAATCAATTGTGAACAGATCACGTTGATTTGGTTTGATAGTCAACTTGGTGAGGAATCACCATTTATTGATGATCTTCGTCTTACTGAGGAAATGCTTCGTGAAATCAATGACTATGTTCTTCTGTTTTCTAATGAAACACAATGTTTTGCTCATATCGAGTCAATCAAAAGTGAAACAATACTTTTTATTGTTGCTGGTTCATGCGCTTCGTTTAATCTTCTCGATAAATTACATAATATGCGACATATTGATTCTATTTTCATCTTTTGCCAAAATAAGAACGCTTATGAATCACTCTTATTCAATAAAGATTATCACAAATTAATGGGTGTTTTCGACGAACAAACAAGTTTAACATTGGGTATCCAACGTGCCATTGAACTTGTCGATAGACAATCAGCAATATTTTCTCTTTACAATACAGATAAACAAAAGTCAACACGAGATTTGAGCCGAGAATCAGGTTCATTTATTTTTCTACAACTTGTTAAACAAGTTATTCAAAAAATGTTATCAAATAATGATGCTATGAAAACAAGTAAACAAGAAATGCTTGACAAATGTCGTTTATACTATCGAGGAAATAAAAAAGAAATGGAAAATATTGATAAATTTGAACGTGAATACACATCTAGTGAAGCCATTAAATGGTACACCAATGATTCGTTTGTATATAAACTTATCAACAAAGCTTTGCGAACTGAAGATATCAATGCTTTGTATATATACCGGTTTTACATTATCGATCTACGTGCATGTTTAACAGAAAATTGTAAATTATTGCACGAAACAACCTCAAAATTACGAGTTTACCGTGGAATCAAGATGTCTAAAATAGAACTCGAACGACTTCGTGAGAGTGTGGGTCATCTTATTTCGGTCAATGCTTTTTTTTCAACAAGTAGACAGCAATGCGTATCAGAGGCCTATGCTGGTGCTGGTATTAAAGGAAATAATCCTTCAATATCGACCGTTTTTGAATCAGTTATTTTCGATATTGAGGTTAATTTGGAACAGGATCCTGATATAGTTCTTGCTGATGTGAGACACCTCAGTCAATTCAAAGATGAAGATGAAATACTGTTTGATCTTGGTACAGTATTTAAAGTGCAATCGCTTAAATATGTTAATGATCGACACTATTGGAAATGTCAAATGACAACAAGTGACGAAGGTCGTGCTATTGCCAAAGAATATCTTGATTCAAAAAAGAACGAACTGAATGAATCAAGCGATATTGAAATTATCTTCGGTGATTTATTGTTTGAAATGGGTGAATGGCTCAAATCTCGAGTCTACTTTAACAGTCTTGAAGAGCGCCAACCTAATGATCCTCGTGTTCATTTCGGCATTGCTCGAGCATATTTTTCATTAAATGATTTAAACCAAGCTTTATCAAGTTTCAAGCAGGCTTATGATCTGTGTATGCAAAGTGAGAATGAATTGTTGACATTGGCAGCTAACACATGTCGCTATGCATGTCGAATACATCGCGAACGTGGTAACTACAACGAAGCACTTGCATTTGGAAACGAAGCTCTTGAACTTTATCGACGAGCTGATGAAAATGATAATCAATTAGGTGTCACTCAAGCCCTGATCAGTATCGGTCTTGTTTATTCTGAAAAAGGTAATGACGATGCGGCTTTGAAGTATTTACAGCGAGCCCATGAGCTCCTAAAAAATGCATATGCATTCGATATTCCTGACATGTGTATTTGTCTTAATTACCTTTCATTTGCTCACCATCATAAAGGAGATTATGACAAAGCACTTGACTGTCTAATGACCAGCTTAAATATTAATCAACGACTTCTTCCCAGCAATCATCCAAACCATGCTGCCATTGTGAGTAACATTGGAAAGCAATATTATAAACAAGGCAAATATGATCAAGCTCTTGAACATCTTCGTCGAGCATCACATATCAATGAGTCTATAAAATCATGTAACCATCTTAATGTTGCAGTCACATATAATAACATAGGCAAAATATGTTATCGTCTCAATCAACTAGATGAAGCGAGTGTTTACTACGAAAAGGCTTTGCATTTGATTGAACAACATTTTCTCTTATCGTGTGATCATGTTTATATCGCTTATACGTGGAAGAACATGGGTGAAATTCAATTAGCACGTGGTGATTTAATTGGTGCGCTTCATTTATTTGAACGAGCTCATGATATGTATATACGCATCTTTGCACGTGATAGTGATCATCGAGATATTGCTAAATGTAAACATCTCATTGGATTGACTTATATCAAACTGGATAATGATGACAAAGCATTGGATGCCTTTGACAAGGCATTGCAGATGTGGACAATTACACTACCAAAGAATCATCCTGATCTGGCTTTATGTCATCGATCAATGGCTGAATTTTACGTGCGAAAAAAAACTGAAAAAGCAAAAGCTATTATGCATTTTCAAACAGCATTGTCGATCTATGAAAAACGTCTACCGATTGATCATCAAATATTAGACGACATCAGAAACAAACTGTCTGATCTCAAAAATTGACCTCAGTTAATTACATTATAACATTTTATTTATTTGGATGGATTTCGTCTATGTATAATAAAAATTGTAAAAAAAAATCTTTTAATAATATACTAAACATTTCATGATAAAACTAGGCGAGTTCAAATGATCCACAATGATTCAAAATGACTTTATATAGACACATATAAAGACATAAACTGTATCAATTTATAAATAAGTGAATTTTTTATTATTGATTTATTAAAAACATCCAAAAGCCATGTTTCGCTGTTTTCTGTTGCTGATCTAGATGCAAGAAATAGCTACTACAACAGCACCAAGCCAGTGCAATGGAAGCGTTCGAGTGTTTTATAAATCAAATGTTGCCACTTTATTATAATATTTAGCTATTTTCCTTAGAAAATAGATTAAGAGTGTCGATAGTTCTTCTCTTATCATTGAATCTATTAAACATAATTATCCTATCGTAATGTCATAAATAAACTATTTTTTCAAACGAGACTTTAATAGAGAAAAAAGTTTTTATTTCATAAAAAGAAGATCAACACGACAAAAAGAACGAAAACGACAAGATGAAAAAGAATAGTTAAAGTCGTTTTTGTGATTGAACTCGTTTTAATCGATCAGACGATAATTTTACATTATTTTTGGAAAACAACCAAGTTGGACTTTGGTTATGCATGAATTTTTCTTGGTGGCTATCTGTAAAATACGTGAACACATCGAAGGTAAAGATAGCTCAAATCTAAGTATGCAGGTAGATAGAACTCGTCGAGTTGTATCCACTAACCCCTACAAACACTTGTTTAATACTAATGAAAATCTACAAACACTTGACCAATGGTAACTAATACTCATTTACATTAATGTTGATATATAATTCATATCACTTTTTCCTGACCTAAGTTTGTAAATATTCACTAACATTCTATCGACATCATTTTATTTATGCATAAACATCTACGAATACTAGTTATTTGAAGAGATCTCCACTGAAAACATAAATTAGATCAATTTTCCTTGTCACAACTAAACAAATAAAGTATGTATTAAATGATATAATAGTCAATCCGTGAGGTTTCTACCACTTTCAGAGAAAAATTTGGTATGATTAAATAAGACCGAAATAAAAAATGTCGAAAGAAGAAACGTCGAAAAAAAATTGTCGAACCAAAAAATGTCGACAAAAAAATATCGAAAAAGAAAATATCGAATTGAAAAAATGCCGAAAAAAATGTCGAAAAAAAATGTCGAAAATGGT
>Ga0209935_1002514_pt1 | contig 22103 bp, 34 predicted proteins | sample ThiBio_1000_plan_2_FD_183958 | JGI IMG/M metagenome (GOLD analysis project Ga0209935, IMG submission 183958) | Wastewater bioreactor microbial communities from Cape Town, South Africa - Thiocy_cont_1000_plan (SPAdes) | ecosystem: Engineered > Bioreactor > Thiocyanate-remediating >...
GCCTCCACCGCAGAAGCGCAGCGCCAGCGACACCGACAGCGACAGCGATGATGGAGGCTTTGCGTCGCACAAGGCCTCTGACTCAGACTTTGCGAGCTCGGCCTATGACTTCACCGAAGACGAAGACCTCACGTCCGAAGACCCGATCGACGACCACGAGGAGCTCAGTCTTACTGAGGATGACGATGATGACGAGCGAACTACGAAGCTGCCTGCATCAACAACACCTGCTCAACCGCCACCAACTCTTGCGGTAACACCTGCAGCGACGCTATTACCTCGAGCTGCGACTCTCGAACTCCCTGCACCCATATCATCACCTCGAGCTGCGACTCTCGAAGTAACACCCGCAGCGACGCCATCACCTCGAGCTGCAACTCTTGAACTACCTGCACCCATATCGTTACCTCGAGCTGCAACTCTCGAACTACCTGCACCCATATCATCACCTCGAGCTGCGACTCTCGAAGTAACACCCGCAGCGACGCCATCACCTCGAGCTGCGACTCTCGAACTACCTGCACCCATATCATCACCTCGAGCTGCGACTCTCGAGGTAACACCCGCAGTAGCTCAAGATTCCACATCCACATTCGTAGCACCGCCACCAAGCACTCAAGCTCCTCCGGTCCCTTCATCACCTCGCGTATCGATCGGCTTCACACGGCCTCACACCTCGTCCTCCACATCTCGATCGCCACCTCCATCTCCAGCAGCCGCGTCCTCGCACCCCGCACAGCGCTCGCCAACTGATGTGCCAGGCGCACCAGCCTCTCTCCCGTGTACTCACCCCGTTAACTCAGCCTGGAGGGTCTCTGCCGTGTCACCAGCTGCTTTGCCCTCGTCCGGCGAGCACGACGCCTCGCTTCCAGTGCCAAGCGCTCGAGCTGTTGCACGCTTTCATTCGACGCCCGAAACAAGCGCACAGCCTCCCGTGCAACTCAACCGGAAGCAATCCAGCACGGTCCACACCTCGAAGCCAAATAGCACCACCGATCCATCGGCGGCGTCATCGCCATCATCGACCGACGGATCGACCAAGCCACCCGAGGCTCCTGCAACTGCGCCGGTACTGAATTCGGTCGGCGTGCCTCGCCCCGGAATGCTCACTTCGATATCGTCGAAAGTGCTCGACGATTCGATGGGAACCGAGTACTTTGATGAGCTGCTCGGCTTGCACCGCTCGAGCGACTTGTACGTCAAGAGTTGGAACGAGCGCTTTCAGGAGATCATGGCTGCCATCCATCAGGGCACCACTAAGGTACACTCGTTCGTCACCCTATTACCTACTGGACCGCTCGTCGGTGCTCACTTGTGCGCGATATCTTAGCAAGGAGAGAGCCCTTCCAAGCACTACGCCGACCTGATCACGCTCTCCAAGGACTTTCTGTTCTCAGCCATGGCATACGGCAAGATCATCATCTCCGAGTTCTATCTCGACAACAAGCACAAGACCATCAAGCCCGCCAAGGTCGGTGGCGTGGCCGGCGGTCTCAAGTACATTTGCCAAGGCATCTTGTTCAAGTTCGCCGTTGACGCGCAAGGCATCTACGGCCACGACGATGCCGCTGCCGCCACGGTCGCCGGCCACGAGCTCAAGGGCTTCCAGGCGTACTTTAACCTCGGTCTGCCGGACTTGCGCCTGCCGCTCATGGCTCTCGTCGACTATCGAGGCTTCCGCTTAATTGCCATGTCGCTACTGCCGCTCGACAACACGACACTCGTGTACGGCAGCAGCGACGGAGGGAACACGGTGCACAACGAGAACGATGCCATGAACGACATTATGCAGCAGGCCGCTGCCAAGCTGCGCCTCAAGCCGCACTTGGCCGGATTCGATCCCAACCACCGCAAGCTTGTCTACTCGGCCGTCGACGTCGAGGGTCATTTAGGACTGGTGCGTTGTCACTCACTCACTCACTCACTCGCTCGCTCGCTGCCTCCCTCGCCAGCACTCATCATTACGCTGTTGAGCAGGATGGCAAGTACTACCTGATCGACTTTGCGCGCACCTTCCCGTGTGAGAAGCCTTCGGCACGAGGCGAGAATCTCACCAATCTCTTCCGACCCGAGTTCTGCGCCACGTACTCGAAGCCCCTGTGCTCCGATGCTTACAGTGGCTTCACGGATTCCTCGCACAACTCCGAGATCGATCAAGCCACGCTCTTCTTGCGGGTACGTACCACCATTGCTCGACTGCCCACTTCTACTTGCATATGATCATGAGATTGTCGCGACAAGGTGGTCCACACCGACACTGAGCGTCGTTCGTTTGCAGGAATCGAAGCTCGTCAAGTACATGACCGACATTACCAGGGAAGTGCGGCATCGTCTCGAGACTGCTGCATCTCCCGACTCGATCTTTGCACTGCGCTTGACCGAGAGTATCCACCGAGCTGGAATCAACGTGCGCCATCTCGGTCGCTTGTACTCGTTGATTATCGCCGATCCGCCAAGCGAGTTCCGCCATACGTGCTGCGCCATCGTGATGGTCGAGATGATTTCGCGAGTCCTCAAGCGAGTACGCAGATGCGGTTTCTCGCAAGGGCATCGCGACGATCAATACACACTAAGAGATATGAGTGGTTCGTGTGTTGGCGATTTTGTAGGACCTGAAGCGCCGAATGCGGGAGCTGATGTCACGCATCAAGATGCCTCTCGAGCAGCCATACTTGCTGCTGGTTCGTGTCTTGCTTGTCTTCGCTCGCTCGCTCTCTCTCTCTCTCTCTCTCTCTCTCGCATACAACTCTGACTCCATGACGGCCAACAGATTGTCGACACGTTGAATCTGATCTTTGGCACCTCAAAGTTATCGACCGCCTTTTGGAGCAACGTCATCAAGCCAGCGACTTTGGCCAAGTTCAAGGGTCTCAACATGCGTGGCAACATGGACGCCTTCTATTGCGCCGACAATCCTGATGACTTTAAGCAGTTCGTCGCGACGTTGATCGAGTCCGTGGGTCCGTCGGTCGATTGGCGCTGGATCATTCTGCGCCGCTGGCAGGCCATGGAAGCCTTCCACTTCTCGGCCACGGCTGAGGCCGAGCTGCCGGTGCGCGGCCCGAACAGCCGTTTCGACACTGCTACGGTACGTGCACTCCACCACCACCACCGCCACCAACCGTGTGAATGTGCGAGAGCGCCTCATGGTTGACTAACTCGTACTCTCTCTCTCTCTCTCGGTACACACAGCCACTGTACAACTCGGACATTCTGCGGCTCGGTGAGCGCATCAAGTACATTACAATCATCTCGTTCGCCGAGGGCCTTCTGTATATGCTCGACAGCATTCGCAAGACGCACACCGACGAGGCCGGTGCCGTCGATTTGCTGTTGCGCGCCATCTCCAAGTTCGAGGAGGTGCTCAACTCGAACTCGAACAACATTGTGACGCTACGCGAGTGCGCCAATGCCTGCTTGTCGCTCGACAAGATGATGGCCAACCACCAGCAATGGAACGCCAGCGGCAAGCAGAGCGCCAACATGCAGCGCGCCGGCGAGTACCTCACTCGCGCCCTCAATCTCGAGCCCGACAATCCGCAGACGCTGTGCATGCAGGCACTCTTCTCGCAACGCTCGGGCAAGATCGCCGACGCCGAGAACTACTTCCTGACGGCGCTCGAGCTGTCACCGACCTACACCGACGCGCTGTTGCAGTACTCGCTGTTCCTGCGCTTCGTCGGTGAGAGCAAGCTCGCTCAGCGCTTCCGACACTTTTACCTCGTGTTCCAGAAGGCGTGAGTCGACAATGCCGTCGACCTTACCTGACTGACATCTGGCTGTTTGTGCGTGTGTGTGCAGCCACAATCGTTTAACTTATCAATACTCGAGCAATGTGAAGAGTTAACACGTGTTCCTTTGTTGTCGCGTTGCTTCGTCGATGTTATTACTTGTACAATACATGATTACGACCAATGTGTGTACTTGGCTCGTTGGTTGGTCTCGGTGCTTGCATGAGGCTCGAGCGCTGCTGCTGGTGGCGGAGCTCTATGTGCCTCGCTTAAAGTTGTTGTAGTACGTCAGCGTAGCCTCACGCTGCATCTCCTCCCAGCAATCGGGGAGCTCGCCGCACATGACACCGGGGAAGCCGCCAAACACTGTCAGCGGCGGCACGACGGTATCTGCTGGTAGCACCGTGTCGTCGAGGATCTTGCAGCCATCCTGAAGGATGCATCGCTTGCCCTGTTGTCCAACGCGTTCGACCGCATTCGAGAGTGTCAGTGTCACGATCGATCGACGTGGCGCTATTGCAGACGCTCCATACGATGATACACCGAGCACCAATGTGCACGTAGGAGCCGACCGAGATGGCTTGCACGACCGAGTCTCGTTCGATCACCACGTGGTCGCCAATGTTCAGCGGGAAGAACGCGATCGTGCCCTTGTGCTGCTTGTATGGTGGTCGCAGCACGACGTCCTGATGAATGATCGAGTATCGACCGAGCGAAATGTTGGCGAGGTCGCCACGCAGTACTGTATGGTCGACGGCATGGTCGCACACGAGCTCGTCTATCAGTATCGATCGTCAAGCTCTCGCAATCTCTCTCGCTCTCGCTAGATGATCATACCGGCACCGATCTGAATGATGCTCTTGCCTCGTGTGACTCGAATGTTCTGACTTCCGAGCAAGAAGCTCTTGCGCGCCACCTTGTTGCCGGTACCAGTCTCAAAGTAGAGGCTCTTCTCGTACACCGTCACTTCCTGACCATAATGAATGATGGCGGACGACGAAGCCTCGGTCGATCCCTCACTCGATGACGCTGATCCTAGTGAGGGTAGTGACGATGTTGAGGGTGTCGATGATATGGTTGTCGCCATGTTGATGATGCGTGCGAGAGCGAGGCAGCGAGCGAGTGACCTCGCGATCTCGAGCACGTTCCACAACTCAGTCGCTCGCGCTCCTCGTTCAACACGCACGCACGCAAGCACATACACGCTCGCTCTCGCTCACGTATCTCACTCGACTAACACAACAACCAAGCAACTCGACCTTAACTTCCACGTCTATCAACTACTTTGATCGCGCGATATCGTCAAACCAAGCAAGATCATAATCGATACATCGCGACCATGTCGCACTCACACGAAGCTCACAAGAAGCTGTACAAGAAGACGCCCACGGTCGAGGAGGCTCAAGAACGTCGTCGTGTCAAGGGCTTTACCATTCGTAAGGAGCGTCGAGATGCATTGCTCGCATCTAAACGACACTGTCGCAGCAGCGGTAACGAGCTGCCGAGCAGCGACGACGATGGCGTGTATCACTACGATCTCGCGGCGGCACAGCGCCACAACCTCGAGCAACTACAGCAGGCCGTCGCGATTCTGCAGCAAACCAGCCAGCCACTTGATGTACGCCGAGCTGCATTGGAGAGCGTGCGACAGTGTCTGTGCAGCGACGAACCTCCGGTCGAGGCGGCGATCGAGCTCGGCGTCGTGCCGTTCGTGATCGAGTTCCTGCAACGACCCGACCATCAGGCGCAGGTCGACGCCGCGTGGTGCATCACGAACCTCGCGGCCACCGATGCACCGCATCTCACGCAAGCCGTCGTGCCCTCGCTGCCGATCCTCGTGAGCCTGCTGAGTAGCTCGCTGCCCGAGCTCCAGGAGCAATGCGCGTGGGCGCTCGGTAACATTGCCGGCGACAACGCCGCGTTGCGCAACGCCGTGGTCGCTGCCGGCGCCATCCCGGCCTTGATGCATCTCGGCATCTCGGCCGTGACGCGCACGACCTTGACGTTCGAGAACTCGTTGTTGTCGCCATCGCGCAAGCCACGCGTCGAGCCGTGCAGTCTCTCGCAGGTCGAGGCTCCGTTGCACGGCGAGTCGACGCCGCAGTGCGCTGACTCCAAGCTGCTCAGCACCGTGGTGTTTGCGTTGTGCAATCTGGCCAAGGGTGACTCCGAGCACCACGAGCAGCTGATCCGCAGCGGCGCCGTGACGCTCGTGCTACGCCTGTTGCTACACCCCGAGGCACGCGTGGTATCGGAAGCCGCATGGGCCGCCGCATACCTGAGCACCACTGGCATTCGCGGCTGCGAGCCCTTCTTCCTGCACTCGTACGAGCAAGTGTTTGGCGTCGAGCACTCGCCCATCAGCGGCGGCGGTGGCGGTGGAGCATGGCCTGAGATCCCCGTGGTTGCGTTCTTGCTGGTGTCGCTCTTGGACTACATCCACCACGAGTCGCTCGTCGTTCCGGTGCTGCGCACCATCGGCAACATTGTGTGCTCGTCGTCGGCCAACGTCCAAGCACTCTGCAGCGACCCTCGCTTCTTGCAGCTGCTGGCAAACGCCCTGCAGTACTCGATGTTCATTCATGTCAAGTACGTGGCACGCTGCTCGACACGCCGACTTTGCGTGACTGACCACCACCATTGCGTCTCGTGGCAGGTACGAAACGGCCTACGTGCTCAGCAATGTCGCCGTCAGCCACCGCGACATGATCGTGCACTCGGGCGTGCTCGTACCGGTGATCTTGCAGCACTTTAACGACCCGTCGTGCTCCTTCATGCTCCGGAAGGAGCTGCTCTACTCGATCACCAACCTCATGGTCGACAAACAGTGTGTAATCTGCCTCTCGCGTGCCATCACCAACCTTGGCCCCGGCGCTAACGAACATGACGAACACGATCATGAACCCCTCATCGGTGGCCCTAGATTCCTGCCCTTGTTCGTCGACGATGCCACCGCCACCACGGTGCTCTCAATGTTTCACATTCCGGATACCGATGGACATCGGCTAGCGCTAGATTACATCGAATCCGTTCTGAAGAATCTTCCCAACGTACGTTGCGTGCGTCATATGCTCCTTATGCTCGAGTCGGCTAGCGTTGATTCGGGCATTGTATTTCGGTTGGTTTGGTGTCGTAGGGTCCGGCCTTCATCTTGCGACTCGACGGCATCGAAGCCATGGAAACGATACAGTATCAAACGATTCCCGAGCTCGATAGGCGAATCTCGCGCATCACAGACGAGTACTACTCTGATGTATGAGCTTTTTGTTGCTACGTGAACGTGCCATCGCTCCAATGCTGACCGACTCGCTCCACACACACACAAATACACAGATTCCGGACGAGTGAGCAAGCGACTGTACGCCCACACACGAGGGCGAACGACGGCGGCAGAATATTACAAGTTTTGGTGAGATGTATTATTACTACGAATGTGCGAAAGAATTCTGGACGACGGTGACCACGATAGATGTCGTTATGGTGGATTGATGGCTGGCTGGCTGGCTGGCTGGCTGTGAGGGAGCACAGAGAGCGAAAGAGCGATGGTTTGTTACTCGTCGGGATGCTGTTGTTGCTTGAGCTGCAACAGCGCCCACTGCACGTGAGCGATGCGCTCTTGGATGTGCGTGTACTCGTCGACGATCGGATTGAATTGCGCTCCGATACGCTCGTACGCGTGGATCTCGGTCGTCGAGTGTTGCAAGCTGGCCTCGGCAGCCTGCAACTCGGTGTCGAGCGCAGCCTTGATCTTCTTGAGCGCCAGCACGCTCTCCTTGGTGTAGGCCTTCTGCATGACTTGGTACTTGAACACTCTGCCAACGCCCGCTCCAGTAAGCTTGTTGTTCGCGAGCTCTCGTCGATCGAAGTGACGGCACGCTTGGCGCACCTGAGTTTCAGCAGGACCGTGTTGCAACGCAGCACGAGCCATTCGGTCGTGATCTCGTGCTGACTCTTTAGCTTGGTGAGCTTGAACTCCTCGAGCAGCGTGCCGATCGTTTGAAGAATGTCGCCAATGATCTGCCTCACCATCGACAGGCGCATTCGTCAATCGGCTGCTCGATATTCGCAATCGAGAAAGAATGGATGAGTGGCTGGTGTACATACGCCATAGAAGGTCCACAGCGTGTTGTGCACGGCCTCCTTTGCACGCCGCATGCTCTCTTGCTCCTCACTGATACGCGCTCGCCTCTCGGCAATCTCGTCGTAGAACTCACTTCCCTCTCGCACAGAGTCTACGAGCAAGCAAGCAATACAGCATATGAGCCACTGCTCGCTCGCACGCACACGCGAAACCACTGCAATCCAAGAACGTACCGGGCTGGTAGAAGGCTCGAATCTCCTCTTGTTGCTGATACAGGCGCTGTTCTAGCTCGGGTACAAGGTGTTGTTGCACCACACGGATCTTCTACTCGCCCAGTAACGACATGGTGGTGTCAATCGATCAAGTCTCTTGAGATCAGCATCACGTTGCGCATATCGCATCGCGCCTTGTCAGCTTCCGTACTTGCTGAATTGCAGACGACGAAGCGGTGCCAATGTTGGCGCTCGTGATTGTTGCACGATCGAGACCGAGCAAGCTGGTATCATTCGATGTCGCGGCGGCTGCAGCAGCTGCAGCAGCGGTCGTTGGAGTCTGCGACGAAGCGGCAGCGGCGTCGCTCTGGTCAAGTTGGTTGACACGATCGAGTCCACTCTCGACGTATTGCAACGCCTCCTCGAGCAGAAGCAACTGCGTGGCTGTGTCGGCCACCTGATTCACCACATTGACATGAAGATTATGTGTTGATGATGGCGATGGCAATGGTGGTTTGTGTTGGCGCGAGCAATCGAGTGGTCGTTAGGGCTTACGAGCCATGGCTCGCGATCATCTGTTGCTAATGAGCAGCGAGCGAACCTTGGATGGTGGCGTGATACGAGGTTCGTGAGCGGTAGGTTGTTGCAGCTGTTGTTGGTGTCGGTGTTGTTGCACGCGATGGTCGTCCATGAACTCCTGCAGATGGTTGTACAAGAGCAGATGGCGCAGATATTGCTCCTTGGCGAATGCGAGACCTTGCTGCGCCTGTGTACCGATCGATCGAGACGCGCCGCCACTCTCATCATCAACCAACGTATCAAGAATCAGTGACGCTCTGAACGTACAACAGTGAGGTCCTCCTTGAGTGAGAGAGACGTGGCATCGTTCGAGTCGATCACACGATGAATGGCATCCATCAACGGCCGAAGTGCCTCATCCTCCTGGCTCCAGATATGATCCATCGCTCACCTGACAAGACCCCACCGCGTATATCTCTCTATACCTCACTCTCTATTGATCCACCTACCAATCTATTGATCCAGCTACTTCTACAATGGCCACACAAGCCAGCAATAGCTATCGAGATATGTCGCGTGGCCTCTCTTGTGCGCGATGCAGCGACCACACGATCAACAAACGAATGAAAATGCGAAAATGCGAAACTGCGAATGTCCCTCAAGCCGATAACGCGAAAACGCGAAACAGCGAAATAGCGAAATAGCGAAATAGCGAAAGTGCGAAAGTGGGGGATCTTGTGTTTTCCCACTTTCCTCAGCGGCTCCTCTACTCAGCGCACTTCCGCACTTCGATTTTTAGTATTGCCGCCTCCTCCCTCCACAACCATCAACAATCTCGCGCTCGCGAAAGTATCTTCATGGAGATCACTGGTGGACCGGTAGCAACTCGCGATTGTGGCGGCACGAGTGCCTTGTTGCCAGCCGAGCGAGCACGAGCCGAGTTCGATGTCGCCAAGCTGCACGCCGTGCTGTCGGGCACGGCGGCCGAGGTCGCCGACCAACACGCCAAGTGGCACCAGCTCTTCACCGAGCCGCTCTTTGACTTTACGTACGGTATGTGAGAGAGAGAGAGAGAGAGAGAGAGGGTTCTTCCGGCGAGCTTAGATATCATGCTCGAGCCATTCAGTGGTCGGCGGTATTGGGCGAATGAATGTCGCGACGTTCGGAACCCTCGGTTGACCTTGTGAATCGAATCAATGTCGCGCGAATGTGCGTGTGTGCGAGTAGACCTATTTGATGAGCGCAAGGCTGGAGTCCTCAAGTCAGCCGAGCGTACCATTCGTGCCTATCACATCTTGAAGGGCAACCCCGATCTCATGAGCACCCACATGAAGTACAACCTCGGCAAGGTATTTTTGATGAGAGATGCACACCATTCGATGCTGTGACTCGAATCTGACATCGCTCTCCCATCTCATGATGACCTCGACCTCGACCTCGACCTCGACCGCGGCAATGATGATGCTGATGGACCTTGAAGGGTGGAGCTGGCTTCCATGTCGGTCATGCGGCACAGAGCTCGAGCTCGGCAGCTGGCAACCACTTTAGCATCTTCCTCGGCGCGATTCTCGCTCGTGCCAGCGACGAGCAGCAGCGCGAATGGGTGCCCAAGGCCATCAACCTCGAGATCCTCGGCGCCTACGCGCAGACTGAACTCGGCCATGGCTCGAACGTGCGCGCGCTCGAGACGACGGCGACCTTCGACGAGACGACCGACGAGTTTGTGGTCGATTCGCCGACGCTGACCAGCATGAAATGGTGGCCTGGCTGCTTCGGCATTCTGGCGACGCATGCCGTCGTGTACGCGCGGCTGCTGCTCGGCGGCAAGGACCACGGTATCCACGAGTTCATGGTGCAGCTGCGCGACCACGAGCACAAGCCCATGCCCGGCATCGAGGTCGGCGACCTCGGCCCGAAGCTCGGCTACAACCTGGTCGACAACGGCTACTGCCGCTTCAACCACGTTCGCATCCCGCGCACCCACATGCTCTCGCGCTACCAGCACGTGACGCGCCAGGGCGAGTTCGTCAAGGCGGCGCGCATCACCAAGGGCGACAGTGCCACGTCCGACAAGCTGCGCTACCTCGTCATGATCACAGTGCGCAGCGGCATGGTGCACTCGGCCGCATGGGGCATCGCGCAGGCCGCCACGGTCGCCATTCGCTACTCGGCCGTGCGCCTGCAGGGCTTCAAGAACACACGCGACGACAGCCTGGCGTCGGGCGAGTATGCCGTGCTCGACTACCAGGTGCAGCAGTATCGATTGTTCAAGGCGCTCGCGACCGCGTACGCCTTTCACTTTGCGTACCAGCAGGTCAAGGCCAAGCTCAACGCCTTCCGCGCCAGCCTCGAGCAAGGCGACGTGTCGACGCTCGCCGAGCTCCACGCCACGGCCGCCGGCCTCAAGGCCTTCTGCACCAACCAGGCCGGAGACCTCATGGAGGATTGTCGTCGCTGCTGCGGCGGCCACGGCTGTCTGCTGTCGAGCGGCATCGCCAAGGCCGTCTCGGACTTTAACGCCATCACGCCGATCGCCGAGGGCGACCAGGTGATCCTCGCGCTCCAGACCGCTCGCTTCCTCGTACGCGCCGTCAAGGACCTCGCGGCCGGCAAGCCCGTCGCGCTGCAGGTGCTCTACCTCGGCCAGCAGCTCGAGCGCCCGGACTTCTCGGACCTTACCGACCTCGCTCGCCTCGTGCACGCCTTCAAGTGGCGCGCTCGCCGCTCGGTGCTCTCGGCCGCCGCCAAGTTCGAGGCGCGCCTCAGCGCCGGAGAGTCGTTCGATCGCGCGTGGAACCAGTGCGCCGTGGCGCTCATGGCCGCGGCGCGTGACCACTGCTACCTCTTCATCCTCTCAGAGTTCGTCGGCGGCATCGAGGCCATCGACGACGAGCCGCTCAAGGCCGTGCTGCGCACCTTGGCACGCCACTATGCGCTCGTCAACCTGCGAGAGAACGGCGTCGATTGGGCGGGCGAGCTCACCTTCGAGCATGTGCAGGCCATCAACTCTGCCATCGACCACACGCTTGCTGCCATTCGTCCCAATGCTGTTGCGCTCGTCGACGCCTTTGGAATCTCCGGTATGTCGGTGCACCGTTCGCTCGCTCCGTAGCCACAGTAAGCTGTCCACTCACGGGTCACATACGCTGCATATGCGCGATCGTGCTAGATCGAGTGTTGCAATCGGCTCTTGGCCGCTACGACGGCAATGTCTACGAGGCGCTGTACTGGTGTGCCAAGAACTCGCCCCTCAACGAGCCGCAGTACATCGAAACGCTCTGGAGCACGCAACTCTCCAAGGTGCTGAACGCCGAGTACATTAAGCGCTCGGCACAAACGCAGCGAGCTGGTGCTATTGCAAGCAAGCTCTAGATTTCTCAGAGATGCGCTCACAAGGCTGCTGGTTCGCGAGTATATCAATAATACAAACACACTGCTGCCCGAAATCGACGCTAGGCCGATGCCAAAGTTGTTGTTGCTCCTAGTCGCGATAGCTGCTCACAATACTCGGGGAAAAGGTTCTCGTAGAACAACAAGCCTTCCAACGACTCGTCACGAGCAAGAACCCCCATGTTCTCGGCCGTCTACCAATGCCGAATGTCGAATGATGAGACACAGCCAAGATGATGTTGGTTGACGAGGTACATGTGGCATACCTGAACCAACTCGCCTGCCAGCGTGATCGAGACGCCAAGATGCTCCGATAGCGACAGCACCGTCTGAGGGCCGTGAGATCGTACCAGCTCGAGTACCCGTTGTGCTAGCACCTTGTCGTCGTATGTGCTGGCTTGAAGCACAAGTACTCCGCTCTCGAAACGACGCATTCGCACTGGCAGCTGTAGCTTCTCGAGCAGGCAGCATGCTCGATACAGATCATCGGGCGAGATCAATGCTGTGACGCGCTCGTGGGTATTAGCAAGCTACAAGCTCTCGACTATTCGTTCTTGTTCGGCATTCCATGACGTACAAATGCCTCGCGCTCGATTGTACAAGCAATACACATCAGGCAGTGGTAGCATGCCGTGCTTTTGCAGCGGTACCGATAGGAAGTCACACAGCTGGCGAGCGAGTTCGGCATGGTACATGGCTCCAGCAGTCTCTCTACGATCCACCGTGCATCAGCAATGCGGCATCATCCTCGCAGTCAGCCACGCGCACGCGATCCGACACGTACTTGGTCACGGGCGAGATGATACCCATGTTCATCAGCAGGTCGTTGAAGGCGAGCTTGGCATTCTCGTCCGAGCACTTGTCCTGCTCAGCTGCAAAGCGGCGAGCGAGCTCGACCAATGGCTTGGCGTGGTCCATCAAGGCATCAATGTCCGTGAAGGCCTGGTTCAGCGTCGTGTCTCGTGCGTGGGCTTGTTGTGTCATCGATTGTTTGATGCCGCCTGATGATGATGGATGATGATGGACGTTGCGAGCATCAGGAATGGTGCCTGCATTATGAGTGGCACATTGTGGCACTCGCTTCGAGAGATACATACTTATTCCACCTAACCGGGGATTGCTCGACGATGCAGTCGAGAGTGATGGCGATGATTCGCTTGATGTTGATGATGGAGTGGACGACGCGGATGAGCTCGTCGAACTTGAAGGTAAGGCAAGCGCATTCGGTACGGTCTGTGACATGGTCTGCTCTCTCAAATCATAGACACTCGATGAGCGCCATATGGATGACTGGCTGGATCGACAGCTCGATGGAGCACTCGCTCGCACGCACTCACTCTCTCACTCACGTACTTCCCAGCTGCGCTTTCGAATCGTCTCCTCGAGCTTGGCGTACACCGTGTCGCGACCACCCGCTCGGAAGCCCAACCGCACGATACCACGCTCACCGACGAGCGTCAATCCGATCCGAGGCTTGCCGAAGAACTTGCTCGTACGATCCAACGCCTCGATGAGTTGCAACGAGAGTCCCACGGCATCGGTCGGTCGATCGGCATTGATCCACAACAACCGATAGGTCGTCAATCGCAGCACGCCATTGCGGAAGCGAGTCTCGGCCCAGTTGTCGAATATCTCGACGCTCGCTTGGAGCAGCAGCTCGATCTCGTTGGGCAGCAACGCCGGGCGACCGCTCTCAGACAGTTGGATCGGTACAAAGTGTGATGCCATCCTCTCGTTGGCTCGCTCGCTCGCGTGTATGCGTACAAGGAATGTATCAATCAAGCAATCGAACGATATCGAGATCGATGTTGATATCGAGATTGGATCAGCGGTTCTTGTCGTTGTACACAAGTGAGATGATCGATCGATCGATTGACTCACCAGACCACTCGCCAGACCGAGTAGTACTTCTTCTGAGATATATGCGATCGATGGATGTTGATGTTGATGTTGAGGTGAGCAGGCAGCGAATGATCTGATCTGATCTGATCTTGTTTGTTGTTTGTTGGCGCTGTGGCTGTGACATCATCATCATCATCCATTCCATCCACGAATCAATCAACTGAGCAACCAATCAATCAATCGCATCCTCATACTCAAAGCCGAGTATCAACACCGATCTCGACCTCATCCATTCAACCCCGTGCCACATACATTCGTTGTTGATATCTCTCTCAATCAATCATGGCTGCCACACCAGGTACCATCACTCTCTATCTCCCTCTCGTTCATTGACAGCCACTCACCATGTGACTGACCGAGGGACAATAGATGCCAAGAAGAAGAAGACCCTCATGGAGGTCGTGGCACAGCTTCAAGCCAACACTGAGGTCGAGCGACTTCAAGCTGCCAAGAGCCTCGGTGTCGCTGCCATCGGAGGCACGAGCTCCTGTCGATCACCTGCATCGCGGTGCCCTCCCTAACCAAACAACCACAACCACATCATCATCATCATCATCATGCAATCGTTTCGATGTGGTAGATTCGGTGGTTCGAGATGCGATCATGGACTCGGGAGGCGTTCAGATCCTTGTGGCGATGCTGAGTGATTCATCGACGGCACTGCAGGAGGCCGCGATCTCGGCGCTCGGCAGCATCGCGCTCTCGAGTGCGTATTCTCGCGAGCTGGCGTGTTGGCACATCATTGAGTATTGAACGAGATCGCAACAAACGCACTATGATCGATGGGTGGCAGGCGTACCGATGTGGAGCAAGATCGCTGCCATGGGAGCGGTCGACCCCGTGCTGCAGCTGCTGTCAGCATCGAGCTCGCCGCAGATCCAACAACACGCTGCGTGGGCGCTCAAAGGCATGGCCAGCAACCGTACGTCGAACGACATGCACCACATACCGTGCACTGCCACTGACTGCGCTCGTGGTTGGCACTTGGCAGCCGACACGCGTCGTGTGTTGGCCGACAAGGCGCCGCACAAGCTGCTCGTGCAGCTGCTCAAGAGTCCCTCCGACGAGGTCAGGAAGAACGCTGCCTTGGCCGTCTCGGCCTTGGCCACTGATTGTACGATACCGCCGACCCAATGCCCGCTTGGATCGATGCACTGACCGACCGACCGACGTGTGGCTGTGGTTGCAGCACCGGCCAATCGCAAGCTGTTCCTCGAGGCTGCGGCTCTCGATACGCTGCTCGATCTCCTGACCGATGCCAACAACATGGTGCAGCTCGAAGCCACCAATGCCTTCCGCACGCTGGTGTACGTGCGCAAGGGCGAGTTGATGGACTTTGAGGCGCCGGTCATTCGGCGCATCCTCTCGATGCCATCGCCCTCGAGCGCCACCGAGTTCCAGCTGAGCATTCGTGCCAAGTACGGCGACGACGTCATGTCCTTCATCGGTACGCGAGCGAGTGAGCGACTGGCGCCTGTCCCATTCCGGAGGGCTAAGCCACACTCTGCGATGGGACGGTACAGCGCACACACCGGGCGAGCCAGGCGTCGAGCAGGAGGCGGTCGAGGCCGCTGCTCCAGTGCCGGTCTCTGTTACATTCCCTCCGAACTGGACCGTGTGGAATCCATTGGAGCAGCCGTACATCGAGGTCAACGTGCCACCGACATCGGACGAATTCAAGTCCGTACAGCAGCTCATCAAGCGCACCAATGTCGCGTTAGACTCGGGTCGCTTTTGGGGCAAGTACGTCGCCGCTGTTGCATCGCTCGCGCGCTCTCCAATCCACGATGCATCGCGCCACATGGCTGACCAACTCGCTTTCGACGATGCCATCATTGGTATTGGCCTGCAGGACTACTCACTGGCCAGGGCTTGAGCTTCGACAGCTGGTTCGCGTGCAAAACTTTCTACAGTGGCACAAGTACTGGAGTACCTGCCGAGAGATCGGTATGCTTCACGTGCACGGCTTGGCAAGATTACACCCAAGCGCAGCTAACACCATGCATTTGTCGTTTGCTAGCCAATCGCGACGACTCGTCGGTGCTGCCCGAGATCTATCTCCATGACCAGCGTGTGCAAGATCGAACCACCAACGAATGCCTGCTGTTCCACGGCACCTCGTGGAGCAACATCAACTACCTCAAGAAGGCCGGCTTCACGCAGTACTATCGCGGCACGACGCCCGACAAGAGCCTGCGCTTCTACGACAACTCCAACAAGACCATGAACGTCATTCCGTGCGCGCAATGCCAGCGAATCGACTGCGTCGGCTGCAGCAGTGCGGCACCGTTTGGTCTGTTGATCTGTCGCGTGGCACTCGGCAATCCGGACGAGGACATTCAGAGCATCTCGGGCCTGACGTTCCCGAGCACGCCCGACAAGGACTCGGTCGTGTGCTACTCGAAGAGCAAGCAACGTAGCTCGAAGCTGGACTTTAGCGAGTACGCCATCTTTGACGGCTCGCAGGCGTACGTGCAGTATATTGCACACGTTACCAAGGCGCCAACCGCCACCACCACGACCACGACGGCGGCGGCACGTTCGTAAGCTCGCACTCAACCATACGACAGCCTCCACCGTAATGTCGCATATCCCACCACACTCTACGTATTTGTTGATATAAACCCAAACGATAGCAGCATTGTTCCGAACCGTACGAGAGCGAGTGGAATCGTTGCAAGACCCGATACCAATCACATCAGAAATGCAAAGACAGAGAGAGGGATATCGAAGCCGCTGCCGCCAATAAATACGCGCACGCAACCATTGTGTACAATCAAGAAGCCTCAAACTCGAACTTGAGTGCCTACGAGGAGTTGAGCGATGCCGTCAAGTCTCGTTGCGGCGTTGGAAGCTCTCGAGTCGGAGTCGCATCTCGTACGGCCGAGCCAGCTGAACGTAGACGCTCGAGTCGCGACAACTGTTCGTCGAGGGCCGAGCGCAGTTGCCTCTTGTCATGGAGCGGCAGCGTGCTAATCTGCTCGAGCAGCTTCGTGAGGTCGGGGCTGTTGGCATTCGCGGCCGCAGCACGCATGCTCTGCTGGCGCTTGCGGCGTAGTCGCAGCCGCTGCAATCGCAATCGCTCCTCGACCTGTCGAACCATCCAGTCTCCGAGCTCTCCCAGCACGACGGTCGCCATACCGAGACTGGCCAGAGCGTAGAAGCAAACGATCACGCGTCCGGCGATGCTCTGCGGCGTGATGTCGCCGTATCCGACCGTCGTCAAGGTCACCATGCAAAAGTACAAGCTCGTGACAAAGTCCCAGTGCTCAGTGAGCATGAACGCGCCACTGTGGTGCCATCCATCCATCCATCCATCCATCCATCGAGCCATCAGGAGGAGCGTGGCGGGACCATCGAGGCGACTCTCACAGTCGCATCAAGTGATCAACGTACACTCCAGCACCAACCAGCAGCACCAAGGCCGTGCTCGCCATTCCGATCTTGTGTTGCGGCGACAGACAGAAGGCACAGAACTTGGTGAGCCACCATTGCGGCGTCCAGCGCTTGCGCTCCTTCTGCTCGCCGTTGGTGTCGAGAGCAAACGGCGTCGCCTTACGAAAGGCCCGCGATCGCGCCAGTCTTCGACGAGCCTTGGCGGCTCCCTTCATGAACCACAAGGCGATGATCGAGATGCACAAACCGAAGGCCGCGAGACCGAACGGTATGAAGCAGATGAAGAAGATACGACCGCCGGTCGAGTCTGGTGCAAGGTCGCCGAACCCTGTTGTACAACACATACGCAGACACATCGATCACGTGAGACTCGCGCTCACTCGATCGTCATCTCGATCGTCATCGCAGGGGCGCCTACCAATCGTAGTGAGCGTGATGATGATAAAGTAGATCGCATCGCCGAACGGCAGGTTCTCCTCGACGTAGTAGAAGATGGTAGCGCCCACCATCACGACCATGACGCTGAGCACGACAGCGACGAACTCCTTGTACTTCCACACTTGATCCTGCGCCGAGCTGGCTCTCGAAGCGCCAGCCTCTTCTCCCTCACCGTTGATATCGTTGGTTGCATTGATGCTCGTCGAAGCCGCTCTCGCACGCGGGTCATTAGCGAACCCTCGGCGATCGTCGTCGTCGTCGTCATCGTCATCATCGCTACTCTCTGCAAGTATCGCGGCCACAATACCGCGAACCTCGGCTTCAGATTCGATATCAGTCATCGAGCCATACATCGTGATGTTGTTCGATGGATTCACCAATCCAATCCAGCGACCTCTATCGATCTATCTATCTATTGGAGTTGCGAGCACGAGGAGGCCACGAAGCGAATGCGCTTGCTGTTCTTAACGTTCAGCGCCCTCGACATTCGCTCGTTCATTCGCTCGCTGCCGCCATGTCCGACGCATCTCCTCGCTCCACAACGGACGACCAGTCTGCCTCTCCAACGCAGACCGCGACAACCACTCCAACACCCACTCTACCATCACCACCGGGACCACGTCCAAACGGCGCTTTCTTCCGTGGTCCCGATGGCACCTACTCGCTTTATCACGAGCTGCACGGCTCGGGTCCGCACCGGCTCATCATGATCATGGGCTTCGCGGCCACGTGTCGGCTCTTCGACCGCACCGCCAACTACCTGGCGTCGACCGGCGAGTTCACGGTGCTGACCTACGACCACCGCGGTGCTGGCTTGAGTCACTCGATGCCCGACGTGCGCCAGACCTCGAGCATGCTCGCCAGCGATGCGCTCCAGCTGCTCGAGCACCTCGGCTGGTGCCACGACGGCGAGGGCGGCGTGCACGTCTACGGCGCCTCGATGGGCGGCATGGTGGCACAGGAGCTGGCTGTCATGTTACTGAGTCGCAATCTCCTCTCGTCGCTGTATCTCGCCGTCACATGCCTGCAGCGCTACGCCGTGCGCCTGCCGTTCCCGCCGGGCTTCTGGAACGCGACGCTGTGTCCGATCGTCACCAGCATGAGCCGCGAACGCCTCGCCGAAGAGATGCTCAAGTCGAGTTACTCTCAGGCATACCTGGAGCAAATCGACACCGAGACGCAACAACCGCGGCGAGTCAAGCTGTACCAAGAGGTGCTCGATACGTGGGACGTCAACATGAGCTGGAACTCGGCGACGATCGCCGCGCAGTCGTGTGTCGTTGGCACGCACTCGCTCTCCGACGCCTCGATCGAGCGTCTGAACCAATCCAATGTGCCGATCAAGGTTCAGATCGCCACCGAGGACCAAGCCATGCCGACCGAGTTGCAGCGCAAGTTGGCAGCTCGGTTACGGTGCAGCGTGATCGAGTTCCCTGGCGGTCACCTCGAGTGCGACATGGAGCGCTTCCACGCTGAACTGCGCGGCCACTGCCTGGCTGCCTCCGCTGGCGCCACGACTGCTGGATCCTCGGACGTCATGACCCCTCCGTCCACCACGGCCACCCACAGTGCCTCGAGTTAAAGCCGAGCTGCGAGCAGAAGTGCTCGAGTTGTTGAGCTCTAGAGAGCCTGGTGGGTCCTGGAATACATTCGACGCCATGTGCTGCGTACTCGATCCAGACATTCGATGCCGTAGCTACCCAATAATGAGCAGACTAACGTAGCACTCAAACACGAGGAACAACACCTCACGAGGCACTTGAAACAACACGCTCTCGGGGCACTCGCGAACTTGCATAACCAACGTAATCGTATCGCTGTATCCGATGATGTGAGTGCCAAGCACAAGATTCAGCAGTGGCACGCGAGAGAATACGGCGTACCGGACACAGCGAGGCATATGCAAGTGCAATTGAGGCTGCCAACCGCGATAACTCACCGCATCTAACAGGCTGAGGAGGCGCGGATTCGATACCAGGTTCTTGGGAGTCTCGTTGTTCTTGTTCTGTGATACCCGTCGGTGATTGTTAGCGCTGGACGGGCGCAACCGAGATTCGTTCGAGCGTGTTGGTGCGTATGCATACCACAAAGAACGGCCATGCTCCAGCCTGTAACAGAGTTTGGATCAGCTCTGCGTTGCCGCTCTTTGCAGCATAGTGGAGTGCCGAGTTGCCATGCTGGTGGAACGCGAGTAGCAGCACGCACGCCGCATATCGATGAGCTGCGGGCATCAGTCAGCGAGATTCAAGCAAGCCTGCGTACTTGGTCTGCATCATCGACAGATGCTTGTGCGTCGAGGAGGATCTTGGTAGAAGCTACATCATGCGGATGGTACCTACTCATGGCAATCAATGGCGTGATACCACTCTACTCGATGCCAGTCAACACATATCAGTCGCCGAGTTTCGTTCCGAGTTCGTGAACTGGAGGTACGCGCGGTCCATACCGTATCGCAGACATTTGGCGATGCCTTATGCCCGAGCAAGCATTGGATCACTTGTGTTCGCGGTTGATCGCTCGTACACTCCTCGAGGAGCGGCGTGATCGAGAGCTGCAATCATCGCTGGTGAGTCGTCGGATTCACTTGCGGTGTGTGAGATCGAAATCGGCACCTTGGAAGGTTGGTTGATTTGAGCTCCGCGCGAGACGAGCTCGGCGATGCCAATAAGCTGTGCAGCTCGAACAGCACTGTGACTCTCTCGCGTTAATCGAAGCACCAGCAGTGGCACCAGCAGTGGCAATGGCGGAAGCAGTACCAATGTAACGGCGTCGTGCCATCTCGAGCAGTGTTTGGATCGCCCTTGAGTTCGATCAATCGTGCCAGTATATCGGGCATACTGATGGCAGCTTGGTGCATGCTAGTGTGCTCGCCGCTGTTGGCGTATACGTTCGGATCGGCCTTCTCGTCCAGCAGAAAGTCGACCAGCGCTCGATGGCCGTACTTGATTGCAACCAGCAACGGTACCGAGTACTGATTGGCAGGTTCAAGGTCGGTCGATGTGAGAGCGAGTCGCTAGCTCGATCGTTCACTCACTCGCACGTACGACGACATGGTTCACATCAGCGCTGAGGCTCAGGAGCTCCTTGACGAACTCGACGTTGCCTCCACGACACGCCCACTCCATTGGCAAGGTTCCGTCCTGTGAAGGGCGCATGAGTGCCTCACCAGTGCCTCGACCGTAGCGACATTCACACGATCATCGATCGAATCGAATCGAATCGGAATCATCAGACGTCACGTACCAACGCCACCTCATGAGCAAGGTACGGATTGCGTCCGAGAATCCATTGAACTTGCTCGGCATTACCAGTGTACAATGCATGATTCAGATCGGTGACGAGCTCGCGATCGTCCTTGGGCTCGACGCTGGATTCACGCAAGGTTAGAGCTGAGAGGAGCTGCAGAACGCACAGCCACACGTAAACATACACTAGATGCGACAACGATGCAGACAGCGGCACTTCGGCCTCCTTCAATACAGCCATGCACAGGTCATCGTAGGGTACGTTGCCATCGACTTGAACCAGATCGATCACTACTTCGGCGAGTTCGTTCGTGTACGGCACCTGCATCGAACCAGTAGCATCAGCATCAATCTCGTTCGTGCTGTGATTCGTGTATCTTGATACTTGCCTTGACGGCTTCACAAAAGTCCTTGGCGAATCGAATCGCAGTATCACGATCCAGCAATCCATCTTGATCCTTGTCGTAGAGCGCCCACAGCTCATGAAGTCTCGCTCGCGATATGACGGCGCCAGGTCGAACACCCAGTTGCTTGCATAGATTGGCACCCTGCTCGTGCATATGAACGCACACACGAGGTATCAGCAATGGGATCTCCTTCTCACCCCATCAATCACTGACGGAGACTCTCGTTCTCATCAGTGAGTGGTGGGTGCGGCATGGTCGGAGGTACATTCACTCACCATGGCCGAGAGAGAGCGACTCGCGCGACGCAGCAACGAACACAATGCGCCACTCAGGCTCGAACTTCCGGCACTCTGCTGACTGCTGACTGCTCCGCAATGGCCGCGATCCATCGTTGTAATACCATCGAATACCATGATCAGTTGACTCATGCCACAATCGAGGGCTCACTTGATCCACGCGCCACAACCAATGCGTCGCCCGGAGTGGTAAGCAACCAGCACCGTCGACCATCGTCATCGTCGTCGTCGTTGTTGTGGTTGTTGTTGTATCTCGTTCGCCTTCTCGCTCGCACACCTCTCGCGCCATGAGCAGCACATCATCGACCTCTACCTCACAAGACCCGGCCACAACCACAACCACCACCACTACAACCACAACCAGATCCGATGCTACCCCTTCCTCTACACCACGCCGCCGAGCAGCAGCAGCGTCGGCGTCAAGCACCACAACGATGACCTTTGCTGTTCCCGAGGCTCCTTCATCGGCAGCCACCAACAAGCATC
>Ga0209935_1002515_pt1 | contig 22091 bp, 35 predicted proteins | sample ThiBio_1000_plan_2_FD_183958 | JGI IMG/M metagenome (GOLD analysis project Ga0209935, IMG submission 183958) | Wastewater bioreactor microbial communities from Cape Town, South Africa - Thiocy_cont_1000_plan (SPAdes) | ecosystem: Engineered > Bioreactor > Thiocyanate-remediating >...
CGACGTGAGTCGGGGGAAAGAGGAGAGACTCGACGCGACGAAGGAGCAAAAATCGATCACCGACACGAGAGCAACACCGAGCTCGCCGCGCTCCTTAACTGGGCCGCTGGTCCTGCTTCGGGTACCCGGGCTTGTAATGCCGCTCAAGAGCTCACAGTTGCTTTCCTCTGCAGCTCCCCCTCCTCCTCGTTCCCGCCAACCACACATCGCACATCGAGTGGCTTCACTCGATGGATTGGAGCTCGATGGTCTAGGTGCTCTCATTGATTGGTGTATTCGGGCAGCTCGTACTACGTGACGCCTTGCCAATCGAATGTAATGTACTGAATGGTATTGGTGTGTGGATTGCGTGTCGCGAACACGGCCGACTTCTTGACCACGACGCCGAGACGCCCAGCGCCAACGACCGTCAGCGGCGAGAATGCTTGATCCCACGATACGACATGCACCAACGAGTGTGCGTGGTATCGCAGTTGATCACCTGTGTGGGTTGTGAGATACTGCTCGAGTCGCACTGATTGAGCGCGGCTCTCTCTCTCTCTCTCTCTCTCGTACCTGGATAGGCGAGGAAGTGGGCACCGAAGGTGTGGCCTGTCGTGATGTAGAAGCCTCGAGCCCAGAGGTCACGATACACTGCCAGCCGTAGATGTTCATCGTGCGATCGAGGGAACATGGTAGCCCATCGATCAGCTGCCTCTGACGAATCAGTGGCGCACGGTGGTGCTCGCGACTTGGTTGCAATCGTGAGGCGATTCGCGCTCGTGCTCGAGTTCGTGATTGGTGCTTGTTCTGTTGTTGTCGTCGACGTCGTGGGTTCAGCGGTTGTCGAGTGCGGCTCGTCGATCATGGTGGTGGTGGAGGGTTGACTCGATGGCGCTTGTTGTAGAAGCAGACGAATCCAACCTACGCACAGAGATTGGATGCTATCAGCGCGCGCACACACTTGCGTCGCCGCGTGCATCGCGTGCTGCATACCATTCTCGAGCGCGAACGAGACTTCTTCAGGCATCAACATCAAGGGGAGACTCGCAGCGGTGGCGGCTGTGCATTGTCGATAACCAGGCACGAGGCCGATCAGATGGCCCGAGATGCGGTACTTGGTTCGAAGCGTGTACACCGATTGCGCATCCCAAACGAAACATCGCGCTTCGTGACCTGGAAAGAAGACATCGATCGGTGATGTTGGTGTTGTTGGTGTTGTTGTTGTTGGTTCAGCAGAGATGGATGGTGGTGATGGGAGCGATGATATCATGGAGGAGGCCACGAGATCCATCAGATGGAGAGGTAGAGGTCTTGGAGAGGCAGGAACAGCAAACGAATGAATGAATGGAGGAGAACAAGAACAGCAACTCGCACCGACCGAGCATTTCGGTGCTTGCTCTCGATCGGTTGCACTTCCACGATGCACGCTCCATTCATCATCAGCAAGCATTGTTGGACGTCGTTGGTCCTTCTCGTGGCTCTAGTGTCGTCGTACTCGATCGTTGGCGCGAGGTCCATACGTCGTACGCATCCTGTGGTGATCACAGAGAATCTGGCAAGTGAGGCCATTGGAGTTCCTTCGACCCAAGGTACACCTGCGTTCGGCACTCTCTCATTCGGTGCGAGATCTGGCCTAATCTCAACGTCTGTCTCTCTCGCTGTAGTACAAGCTCTTGTCGACCTATACCACGCCACCAATGGCGCTCAATGGACCAACAACACCAACTGGCTGGTGGGCGATCCATGTCAACAACAATGGCATGGCGTCTTGTGCCAGGGCTCGAATGTCGTCGAGTTGTACGCGGCTCGCACCACCGAGTCGCGGAGACCCTCTGCTCCACATGTGCCACTCACCATCGATCTGGGACCCTCCACGCCGACACAGAGACTTGTACTTCAACCATCTCACGGGAACCATACCCCAATCGTTTGCCAACTTGGTCGCGTTAACGAATCTGTACGTATGCACGAGTGCCAACTATCGATATCCCCACATTCAATGACTCACTCTCCGTTGGCCGTGAAGGGATCTCGGCAGCAACTCTCTTCCTGGCACCCTACCAGTAGTGCTCTCCACTCTCATGAATCTTCAAGTCTTGTATGTACTGGCTGGGGGCAGGGGCTTTACATCACTCCTGAGGCGCTTCTCTGATGCGTGGCGCTTCGTGCGGGATTGGTGCATAGGAGCCTCGAGGGAAATGCCTTTGAAGGAACGATCGGGCAACTCAATACTCTCACCAATCTCAAGTTCTTGTGCGTAGCGTAGACGCAAGCTGGACGTTGCTTGTCAAGAGACGTGCGAGCTATACTTCACAGGCACACTCATTGCGAAACGATCGTTTGCTCGCTCTCCATCAGAGATGTCGATAACAACCGACTCGGTGGACCGTTGAACCTGGCAATCAAGAGTCTTGAGCTTGTGTATGAATGCCGGGCGTCACACATTGCTGACAGTGGCAGCCAACGTACAGTAGCTGACCGCTCTGATACTCAGAGACTTGCACGATAACGCATTCAATGGCTCGATACCAGCCACGATTGCAGTCGCTACCAACCTCCAATACCTGTACCTCAACCGACCACTCCCTCGCTCTCACTCAACGCCTCTCGGTTCTTTCTCACCGATTCGAAACGAACCCTTTGTGCTCCAGGAGTTTGTTTGGCAACCGCCTCACGGGAACGATTCCCTCCACAATTGAGAACCTCGGCCAGCTCGAGTACTTGTGCGTACTGGAAATAGACCCGCGCACCTCTTCTTCATTCGTCTATCATCATAATTCGCTCGTCGACTTTGGTGCAGGAATCTGAATGGCAACCAACTCTTGAGTACCATTCCTGAGAGTCTCGGAAAGCTCACCAAGCTCAACTATCTGTACGCTCCAACCCACTCACTTGCGTGCATCCCAGCCCGCGACAAGAAGCTCTTTTGTTCTCAACTCCTGGGCCCTCACGGTATAGAGACTTGAGTGCCAATCAGCTCTCAGGCACAATTCCTTCGTCGCTGTGCAGCCTCACAAACCTCACTTACTTGTACGCCACACAGCTGATTGCTTCGATTTACTATTGATCGAACCAGAGACATCCTAACCATGTCGTGATCGACGACAATGCAACAGATCATTGAGTACCAACTACCTCATGGGCACCATCCCGTCGTCGATCGGCAACTTGAGAAATCTGACGATCCTGTACGCAAACGACCCCAATAACGACTCTTCGAGGAGAGAGAGCTCTCATTCTTACACGCAGAGGATTCGCGATGCACACAGAGACTTGAGCTTCAATCAACTTGTGAGCAGCATTCCGCCATCGATAACGAGTCTGGCGCATCTAGTACAGCTGTACGTCTGAAACAATCGCACATTTCTGACACTGAACCAATAAGAATCGCCTTCGTTGACCGGCCTCGCGAGTAGAGGGCTAGACTACAACCGGCTGTCGGGGACCATCCCACCGATCAGCGCTGGCTCCCTTAGCTACCTGTACGTGACGCCTCGCAGCCACATGACACAATTTGGTAGCAAAGAGCGACCTAATCCGCCACTCTTGTACTTTCGACTGGCAGCTACCTACGCAACAACCAACTATCTGGAACCATTCCAGCGTCGCTCGGAAACTGCTCGTTCCAAACCGTGTACGTGCCTATTTTGTTCGGCTCAACAGAATCGATTCGACTCATTCTCGTTTCGAGAGCAGATACATGGCATACAATCAACTTTCAGGTCCCATTCCATCGAGCCTCTCCAATCAGCTCTCTCTGCTTGCCCTGTACGATTGAGCAGCACGAACCCAGTGAATTGGAATGCATTCGCACACTCACTCACGAAAGCGAATGGTGCGGATAGGACGTTGAACAACAATCAACTCTCGGGACCGATACCTCCCGAACTCGGTAATCTTCTGAATGGGCGATTGGAAGACTTGTACGTGGGCGAGAGCCAGAGGCGAGCGTAAAGAGGCGACCATGCGCTGAGTGGCTGACTCGAAACGTGACGTTCCTTCAGGCTCTTGGATGACAACAAACTCGAAAGCCCGATACCGCCGTTTTTGTTATCGCTACCAATCAGCAAGTATGGCGGTGCCGTTGATGTAACTATGCAAAACAACTCGTTCGTACGTGCGCTCGCCAACAACGTCAGACAAAACACTCGGCCCAACAGCCTCTCATGCTGGTTCTCGGTTTGCAGACGTGCCCTCTTCCCGCGTGGTGCGACGCGCCGCCCACAGGAAATGGCGTGTGCACTCCTTGCAGTACGATCAGCTTGCGCGCCCCAAACCCGACAGCGCCTCTGCGCAGCCGGCGACACTCACTCACTCATCGCGATTTGTAGTGTAACACCAGGGCTGAGACACACGTCGCTCAAAGTACCTTCGAGCGCATCTCTCATCGATGCTCGTATTGCCCTGACATACATGACTCCCTCTCTTGCTCCTGCTCTCCATCTCCTGCTCACTCTTGTTGTTCTCGTTACACGGAGCTCCATTTCCTGGTTTCGCTCGTCGATGAGCGCCGGAAATCCCGTCGAAACACGGCATATTGCTGCTGGCGCGTGGAGACCCCGATTCCCATCAGCTCCGCGAGCTCCGCGGCTCCATGGCGCGTAGCAGACGTTCCCCCGCACGACGGCACGCGTAGTAAATGGCGTCACAGCCGTAGTATGCCATAGCAGGCTGCTGGCGCACTGGCGACCGTGGAACTGGCAGAGTGGTCCGTAATTCCGGGAGGCTGAGCTCGCCACGGCTCAGGAGACGATAGGGAGTTTGCTCTACGGGCTGAGGGCTTCTTGTACCCGACACCAGACGCAGCAGCTGTTGTTGTTGGCGCCGCTGCTGTTGCATCTCCTCGCTCCGAGTACATCCATCCCCTCTCTCAAATGTCTCGTTCGATCTGGTTGAAGGCTGAGGTATGCCTGATGCTGCTATGCTGCTGGTAGTGGTGGTAGTGGTAGTGGTAGTGGTAGTGGTATTGGTGTCTGATCATCGTTGATGGCACTCACACACGTACGTACACGTAGTCGTGGCCGGTGATCTTGACCTTGGGTCTCGGTGTCGGCGTCTGCGCCTTCCATTGCAGCCGCACGCTCCTGAAGCACAACGACATTGTGTACGTCATCGTCGTGGTCGTGGTGGTGCCACACAACTGCAAGGCTCGCATTCGAGCGTACCGCGATACTGACGGTGCTGCTCGTTCGTTGGCGTCGTCGCAGCTTCAACAAGTCGAAGCCGCTCCAGATCGATGACCAGCCGAGCCCCAAGTATGTCTCGTACGAGCAGTCGGTCCGCCTGGGCCAGAAGTACTTCCGCTACTAAGCGCGCCCAACGACAACGAGCACCACTCGCATACGCCTGCGTGCCTGTGCGTGCTCGCGCTCTTGTGCTGCGGCACCACCCATCTACATCGACCACTCGCTCTGCACTGTGTTCCCTTCCCTCACTCCGCGGTAGCTCCCAACGTACACGCGCGAGTGGCCTCCACATTGCAGCACGGCCGGCTCGTGTAGCTGGGCTGACCGCACCTCAATAAACCACCAACGCAACCCTGAGATCGACAAAGCTCGAGATTGCTCTACACGCAGAGAAGCACATATACGTGTAGAGCGATCGAGGGCTTAGATGGATTTTTGGTATTTCTCTCGTTCTCTCAGTCGATCGATCGATCGACAGATCCGTTCGTTTGGTTGTTGCTCTTGTTGAGGAAGGAGGAAGGCAGCTCGCTCGCTCGCTCGGTCTCTCGGTCTCGAGTGCATCCACGCCATGTCTCACGAAGGTGATGGCGCAGGAGCGGAGGGCGGTGACGAGGGCGGTTATGATGAGGGAACGTATCAGGAGGGTTACCAAGAGGCCGATGCGTATCAGAGCTACTATCAGGTTCGCGCGATTGTTGTCGTTAGCGTTCGAGCCAGTGAGCGAGTATCGAGATATAGCTCATGTCGATATGTTCACAAGAGAGCCAGAGACAGACAGAGAGAGTTTGTGAGACGTTACTCATCCAATCTCACGCGATGGCCGTTGATGATGCATGCATCAGGTTGGACCGGCAGTAGCAGCGTATGACTACGAGGCACAGAACGAGCAGGAGCTCTCGTTCAAGGTCGGCGATACGATCGAGATCACGACCTATCACGAGGACGGCTGGTGTACTGGAGTCTTGGATGGAGTCACGGGTCTCGTGTCGCCGTCGTTCCTCGTGTTCGATGGCGCCGCGGCGGCGGCGGACGGTGCCGCGTATGACGAATACCAAGGCGATGCAGCGGCGTACGCCGAGGCCGAGGCCGAGGGCGATGTCGATGGCAGCGCCGGCGGCGCGGCGGCTGGTTCGCTCGAGGCTCGCAAGGCCAAGCGCAAGATGATGCTCGAACAACGCAACCAACTGCGAGCGCAGGCCGAGTCGCTCACCAATCAACGCAAGGCGCTCGAGGAGGACATCAAGGCGCTCGAGAACTCGAAGCTCGAGCTCCACGACACGGTCGAGAAGCTCTCGCACACGCGCATCGCCTCGGATTACGTCTTGGACCTCGTCAAGCTCTCGATGCTGCTCGACGAACTGACGCACGCACAGCAACAATACCAAGGCACGAGCCGCGAGCTCGAGAACGAACTCAAGGCTCTGCGCACGATTCTCGTCAAGGAGGTCAAGCAGATCATCTCGCTCGAGGAGCCCAAGAACGAGCTCGCGACCTCGAGCGTCGAGCTCATGCAATGCTACGCCGAGCACGAGGGCAAGATCATCTCTTGGTGGACCAACAAGCTCGAGTTCCATCAGAAGCTCGAGCAGCTACGAGCGAGTTTGGCGCAAGCCATCGCATCGTAGTCAGCATACCACATGTTGTTGTTACTACCTACTCTGCTCTCCATATCTAACTCTATCTTTCTATCTATCTCTCTGACTCTTCCCATCTCTCTCTCTCTCTCTCTCTCGTGTTGTACCAAGGCCTGGTTGCTTTGGTATTTGTATTAGATTCGTTAGATAGATATCCTTGCCAACTACTCTCTCTCTCTCTCTCTCTCTCTCTCTCTCTCTCTCTCGATCATCCTTGATCGTCAAGTACTCTATCCAACTCTTCTCTCTCCATCTCACGTTGTTGTGTACAGTTACTACCTGCACGTATCCACTGCCCATCGCCTGTCACCGCCACCAACGCTATTGAATACATACGCAGTATCCCGCCAATGGCGCATCCGACCTTTTTCCTGCCTGCCGCCGAGTGGCGCTGCTACTTAACCGATCCACAACGACCTCTCTGCTGCCTCCACATCTGTCACACCCATCCACCACCGACGCGTCGATCGTTGTACCACCGCGCCCACAGCTCGACCCAAAATCCACGCAAAGTCGAATCTTTTCCAGGCCGGATTTGCCGTCGAGCAAGCGAGAGCGTGTATACCCCGGCATTCCCTCTGCGCCACCACTGAATGGTAATTGAACAGGAGAGCAGGCCTCTCTGTGCCCTCTATCTCACGGCTGCCTCGTGCCATATCCACCTCTCTCCCTCTGCTCGTGGCGTTGCGTGCGTGCGTGCGTGAGAGCCGCACCTCCTCGAGCTCTTCCTTCGATCCCACGCTCTATTCTCGTGGTTACCCACACTCACGCACCTCTGTCTCTCGAATATGCTCTCCCGTTCAGCTAAGCGAAAGCCCGAGCTGCCGACCAACGAGCTGCATAGCTTGATAGCTGCCAAGCAACGCCTCAGGACTCGCGCTGCTCCTCTATCAATTACAACCACAACTACAACGACGTCTTCTTCGTCGTCGTCGTCATCGCCGTCTGGTACGAACGCTCGAGCGAGCTCACCATCGCGACACAAGCCCAAAGAAACGGCCTCTTCCTCCTCGTCGACTACTGCAACATCTACGAGCTCGTTCTCTCCGACGATCGTTACACGAAGCAAAGCTCGAGCGCCCATTCATATCCCGATGCTCGACGATGATCACTCAGTCGCAGTGTCAGCGACTTCGTTCCTGCCGCAATCGCGTCAGTCGAGAAACTCTTCCGCCGTACGCCATGCGTTAGCGGCCGAGAACTGGCGCGATCGGCCTCACGATCGCAAGTGCCATTCAGCACCCGTTACACCCAAGAAGGCCGCTGCTATCGCCAGTTCTCCGCTGACTCCTTCGCGAGCGCTTGAGGTTCCTATTACCACCACCACCACCACAAGCTCAACATCGGCATCGCCTTCGATGCCCAACAAGGCCAAGATTACCGCTCGCGTTGGAACACCGAGCCCCGTTGCGATACCTCGCACGCCAGCCTCTACAACGCCTTCCACGAAGCCTCAGCAGCAGCAGCAGCAACAACAGCAGCAGCAACAACAACAGCAGCAGCAACGAGCTCGTCCTGATGCCGACGATGAAGACGATGACGAAGATTCCGGCGAGATCCACATCCGTGCCGAGCTCGAGGTCACCAACGAGCTGTTCGACCTCATACGTATCGTCGATCCTCGCTGGTATTCCAGGCGATTCGGCGACATCACGCATACTGCTCCGCAAACTCACGAATTCTACATCGACTAATGAGCGACATCGCCGTGAACCAGACCCAATACTGCGGCGGCCGGCTTGTACCCGGGCCGCTCGCACATCTCTGGTCACAATCTCCTCTCCTCCATCTTCCCACCGATTCCCATTCTCCTGTTGCGAGCACAACGAGGCGTAGATACAATAGCAAGTGATCAATAGAAGAGATTCCCATGTGCCACACCACAGTACAATCCGGCGCACTCGCTCGACAGCAGCGAACTTTGACGGCTGTCAGCGAGTTAAGAACAGTGCACGCGGGACCGCTCTTCTTCCCTCCACGAGCCACTCGCTCGCCATTCTCTTGCTGCCTCACTGCCTGCCGCATCACCGCCACCATCGTCGAGGACGTGGCAGCGTGCCAGACGGTATTGGTTGTGGCGTCATGGCATCGGCGAGGTTGCGGCATATTCTGGCGTGCATCGATCCGGCAGCGAGTGAGTCGTTGTCGGTGTCGTTGTCGTCGTTGATCGTTTCGTTCACGGCGGCTCGCACCGATGTCGATCCTCTTGATCCGTTTGGTACTCTCATCGCCACCACTGTGCTGACACCTCCAACGTGCTCGACTGATGCTCGGGGATACGGTTGAGCAGCTTCCAGTGCTGGATTAGTGGTGGATATCGCTGGAATCAAGGTGCCGATCGATCAAGCAACGCGAGCCGTGCTGGTGCCGTTTCGAGTGGCGCGTGAGCCTTCGTGGGCGAGTCTTTCATGTCCCGAGGCCGTGGCGCATCTGAAATGGATGGCACAAAAGGAGGCGTTGGACCAGGATATGTTTCTGATCGGGTACGGCACGGGGAGGTGCTCGAAGAGTCGGCATCATGAGAGTCTCTGATCAATCTTGCAGAGCTCCTGGACCTCTGAAACGATGGCTGGCGTTCAAGTACTGTGAATTGACGCATCGTGAATGCGAGGTACCTTCATCTTCTCATTCGATTCATTGCCTCGGAGTATCAAAGAACGATCGAATGAATCCCTGAATCGAATGATCTCTGATGCAATGTAGTACGTGGCATTGACTCGAGATACTTCCGAGAGCGACCTCAAGCAAGTACGCTCATTTCATTGCTGCTCAAACCAATCAACCAAACCACTGCTGTAAGTGACGATTCATGCCATGGCTAATACTCATTTGTCGATAATCATAGCGTCGAGAGATTCGAGGATCAAGCGCCTTCTTCATCGATCTACCTGCAGTCTCGGCAGCCATTCATGGACGCATCCTGGTGCTTGAAGGTACATAGAACCTCCTCCAATGCAAAATCCCATTCGAAGCCGCAATAGTGCAAAATTCGTCGCCATCCATGATGGATTTTGAGACGGCTGATGCGTTCGAGAGACAGGTCTCGAGAAATGCGAGCGTAATGTGTTGCCGTTGTTGAACAATCTCCTCGAGAACCGTGAGATGGCGCTCGAAGATGGACGCTTCCTTGGTGCGTACTGCTCGCTCGTACTCAAGTTCGAGCGAACGCCATCAACCAACGAGCGCGTTTGGGATGTGATCAGTGAGTCCTGAGAGATACGATAAGTTGCTCAAGACGCACGATCAAGCCGAACTAGATCGATTGAAGCTCGTCCGAACCAGCCCTCGATTCCGAGTGATTGCACTGGGTCTTCCCGTACGATCGATGCTCAAACACAACAGCAGTCTCGCTACTCAACTCATGCCTCACTCCTGTGAATCACGAATAGGTTCCGCGATATACTGGCAATCCACTCGATCCACCATTGCGATCACGATTCCAATGTCGCGACATCTTCTCGCCATCATTGGAATCCAAGTTGCGAGTCATTCGGTTGTTCTTGGCTTCCTCTCGCTTCGAATCACGCACTGAATTCGAAAAGACCTCGATCATGGCAGCAGCTGAGGCCTTGATCGCCTTTGCTGAAGCGATCGATCAGCTCGAACAAGATCAAGAAGGTGCCCTCTCTCCCTCTCGCTCCTTCTCAGTCGTGTAGGCCTGATTACTCATTCACTCGTTCATTCACTCACTCACTCGTTCTATCAACTAGGAGGAGCGAGTTTGGGCATCAATCAAATGCCACGCTTCCCTGAGAGTTCGATTCGAACTGCAATCGAGCTGGTGGCAACCTATCCGCGAGTGAGTGTGGCTCGTATCGTGCAACGGATCTTCCCGTACAAGCTCGTAGACCTCACGCAACAGAGCATCCCTGCGTTGAACCTCGCATGCTCTCGATTCTTCACGGATACCAACATCGAATTCGAGCTCGTTTCGATCGTCAAGACGCAAGAGAACCAAGCTACATGCACACTACGGTCGGTGGAGCTGCGAGGACAAGCGGCACCACAAGTCACACACACGCAACAGCTTGTGGCATCGAAAAACGATCTCACCACGAATACGATAGCTTGTGGGCGTGGAATACCGATGCTCCGAGCATCGACGCCATCTTGCGAACTGCACTATCATCGTCGTGTCGTCGCTGAGGCCATCATGGATCAAAGTGTCGGAGCAGATATCTGTCTGGTTGATATCCATTTTCCATCTCATGGCTTGGTGAGACATTGTACGAGACTGACGCATTCAATCTGTGGCTGTGGCGGATCGCGTCAGATTGGAGAGCGTGGAATTGGAAAGACGGCATTGGCTGGAAGACTGGCGACCTTGCTCGGATACGGCACCTCGGCCGTGACCATGCATCTTTACAAGGACATGTCGGCTCGCGATTTGCTACAACGCCGAACGACCTCGAGCACAGGCGACACCGTGTGGGAGAACACGCCCTTGGTGTCTGCGGCTGTCGCTGGTGGACTCGTGATTCTCGATGGCGTGGATCGATTGGCTCCATCGACGCTCGCAATCTTACAACGTCTTCATCATGTACGCTCATGAGCCCACTCGAGTTCGCTGCCAATCTTCGATTCCGCCGTCTCATTCCTTCAATCCCGTCGCCGATCTGCTCCTCTATCCCCCCTAGGATCGAGAGCTGTCGCTCTTTGATGGCACCTCGCTTGTGCGTTGGGATCGTTTCGAGAAGATGCGCCAACACCACACCGACGAGGAGCTCCGGTTCGTCAAGGCATCCATACAGTAGTAGCATTCCGAGTGACTGACTCTCCTCGCATCGTCAGATCCATGGGTTTGATTCGTGTGCATGAGTCGTTCCGCATCATTGCAGTCGCGTACCCACCATCAATTGAGAACCCCTGGTTGACAGCAGAAGTGCTCCCAATGTTCCATGTTCATCACTTGGAGCCTCTGCAGGTCCATGAGCGAGTACGTGGTTGCTGTTATGTACCTCGCCTTCGTTCATGTGTTGACTCATGCATCTCTCTCTCTCTCTCGTTTAGCGAGAAATGCTGCTTCAACTGTTTCCGACATTGGCCACAACCAAGCACCTCGAATCTCTGCTTGCAATCGATGCAGCCATGCAACAGATTCAAGCCAAACTACAACAAGATGATCAACAGCAGCACCAGGTCATTGGCAAGGGTGTGATGCATCGCGGAATCTCGCTCCGACAGTACATTCGTGCCTGCAAACATTGGGTGTACGTTTTGATCCACACCACAGGCTTACTTGCTCTGGAACTTACGATTGCTGAACTCTTGACAACAGCGTGTACTCGGATGAAGAGCCCGAACGAATGATTCGGCGCTTGTGTGCATGCCTGCCCACGGCATCGCAAGAGATCGTACTCAAGGCGATGGCATCTACCTTTGGCTCAGAGTTGCGTCATCCTCGAGTGCTCGCTCATACTCCTCTCAAGGTCGAGCTCGAGCGCTGCCCTCGAACCTCCAAGCCACAACTTCGAATCGGAAACATCGTTGCACCCGTCAATCAGCCCCAGCACCCGGCACTGGTGCCACACGTGTCATTCCACGATATGCCGATGCACGTGTTACTGCTGCAGGAGCTATTGCAAGACTACGTCGTCGGCGAAAACATGCTGCTCATCGGGCCGCAAGGAGTTGGCAGTACGTAGCATGGGCTCTTGGCACTACGATTCTCGCATCTCTGACGCGCCACTTGTGATGTGCCTTAGAAAACATGCTGGCTGATCGACTGTTGGAGCTTCTGCAGCTCGAGCGCGAGTATATCCAGCTGCATCGCGACACAACCGTGCAATCACTCACCATCTCGCCGACGCTTCGAGATGGCGTGATCGTGTGGGAAGATAGTCCCCTCGTGGCTGCGGTCCAAAATGGCCGCGTGCTAGTGGTCGACGAAGCCGACAAGGCTCCGTTGGAGGTCGTGTGCATCTTGAAGGGCTTGGTCGAGGACGGCGAGATGATGCTCAGCGACGGTCGTCGCATCCTTGCTCGAGAGCGTCTGAGCGAAGCGCTCGAGACCGACCGCATCATTCCGATCGCCCATGGATTCCGAGTCATCATGCTCGCCAACAAGCAAGGCTATCCGTTCCTCGGCAATGACCTCCTCAACGAGTTGGGTGACTGTTTCAGTTGGTACGGTCGTGTGAGGTCGGGCTGGCAGCACACCCCACCTTGCTCACCCACCGTTTGTTTGCCGATCGATAGCCACGAGGTCGGAAACCCCGACGAGGAATCAGAGCGGAGCTTGCTTCGTTTCTATGGGCCCAACGTGTCCGAGCACTTTATCACGCTTCTCAGCAAGCTATTCCGTGACTTGAGGTCGTTGGTGGACCAAGGACTGCTGGCGTATCCGTACAGCACACGCGAGCTCGTGAACGTCGTGCGACACTTGAACCAGTATCCGAACGACTCGCTCGTCTCCGTGCTACAAAACATCTTTTCGTTCGATCGGTACGATCCCCACTTGGTGCAGCATCTCTTGGGCGTCTTCCATCGACAAGGAATACCCATGGGTACGTTCCCGCTACAGGCCAACTTCATCCAATCATTGAGAGAATCTAACACACGTTATTCTTTCTAGACCTTGGCGCCCCGGTTTCGGTGCAGCTGGCAACCCGCGAGCCACTGCCAGCACCCGTAACGTCTGAGCGCTGGCAAGCGGCTTCGATCTCGGTCTCGGGAACTGAAGTCGTCCCCAGCGCTCTGATCGAGAAGGGAGGCTGGGTATTGAATGATCTCGATCAATGGCGCAACAACCACACCAAGAGACGCACTCGGCTCGGTAGATTCACCGAGCAGACGTCGTTTTGGCTTGCGGGTTCGAATGGCTTAGCCAAAAGCATCGTCACTTCGCGAGACGGAATGCTCCATGCCGTCTGTACTCAAGCCATCAGCATCGTGTCGTTCGGACCCACGGGAGCCTACGAACAGGAGCGTGCGATCGATCTTTCACGCCATTTGCGATACACGGTCACGATGGGAGGGGAGCTCGAGGTACGGCGCTGTGTGACATCGCCATCCCTCCGACCGACACTAACCTCTCGATCGTCGCGTTGGTCCCACACACGCAGGTATTCCCATACTTTGTCGAGCTGCTTGCGCTACAGCACTCGAACGTCATCTTGCTGCACATTCCGGCCTTCTTCTTTCTATTGCACATTGACCTCGATTCCGGAGGTGCTCGCGCCTTCAGCTTGGATCCTTCGGGAGCATCTGACGGCGCCTTCTCCGTGTACAATTCGACGGCGTACCTCGGCCAAGGCTTCAAGCGCATGTTCCAGCCGCTTGCTCGCAAGTACGTTGGCTCTTCTACGACCGCCCTCTTGCTGTTCACTGACCATGTTGTTCTAGCCAAATCAACGAGTCAGTGATATCGGCGACTCTCCCAAGCCTCTCGCTTGACGTGATGGCGTTCGGCCATCGTGGCGCGTCGGCATTCTCGATCGTGGACTTTACGTCACTGCGGCGTTACTACATTGCGCTGCCGGTGCAGGGTTTCGAACTCGAGAACCTTGTGGCGGCAGAAGAGGAGCTGCTCGTGTTTGGCGTCGACGGCCGGGTGATGGTCGCTCGATGGCGCCTCGAGCCTGGCGCACCGTCGCTGCAGTTCAAGATTGCAGCTGAATTCCATCGAACCGACATGACATCGCCTCAGCTGTCGAGCTTTGTGCGATGTGCCATGTTTGCAACGAGGTTCGCCACGCCGCCGGGAGGCTTTAGCTTTTCTGGCACTCATGCCATCGCACAATGGCTCGAGGATCGGCCGGCACACCAACGAAATACCGCGCTCTTGGCGATACCGCGACAGCCGGTAGCTCTTTCGGCGTTCAATAGCGCGCAGGCCGATTGCATCACGATTGGTTCCTTGCGCCTCAGGAACCTCAATGCGCAAGTGAATGTCATCTGTGAGATGCCGGTCGCAGGAAACCATTCGCTGCGAATGTGGCTCGAAGTCGTGGACTTTGATGCGCAAGATCTTCGCGTCATCGCATACCCACTGTCTCTACCGCAAGATTTGATGCCCGGTCAGCGTCGAGTCACGCTGCATCACGTACGGCGCACTCACTCCAATTCACTTCCCACACCCGGTTGGAAGCACACGGCACATTCTCATTTGTTGTGTGAACTGCTGTGATGATGACAGGAGATTCCACTGGTCTCACTGGCAGAGATGCCGAACGGCGAGGTTGCATGCCTTGTGTTCGATGCCATGGCCGGTGTGAGTGTTGTTCGCACATGGCAATTTGCTGCCGTGCAGCTACAGCAAGCTCTTGACGAATGGAAGAGTATTCTTGGCATTGGTTCCGATGCATCGCAGGTTCGTGTTCGTATATCCGGTGAGAGTATCATTCTTCATTCCGATGAGCTCATTGCGAATCAAATTGGTTGGCAGCAGAACGAACGCAATACCATTGCTTGGGAGAAGGACAAGGAGGCCGTGGGTCCGAAGGATGGCATCTCGGATGGCAAGGAGCATCATGGCGGCAATCGGTTCAAGGGTGGCACAGGAGGTGCTGATACAGTACGAAGTTTCTCTTGTCATGCTGTACGATACGAGGGTGGTTGCTGCGCTTGCTAACGTTTGCGGCCCCATACTGCAGGCGGGTATGGGAGGAAAGTCCGGACCTTACCGGGTCGATGGAGGTTACGATGTGTACCAAATCGAGGAGGCACAGAAGGCCGCCGTCTCAGAGAAGGTCCGCGAGACCCAGCGGGCCATGCGACTGGAACGCTATCGCGCTCGCTTGGATCAAATCAACATGAACGAGCAGGAAGCAAGTTTGTATGAGCAGTATATGCGCAAAGTGCAGCTGCAGGTATGTGTGGCCCGGCCATCGTGTTGATTGTTGCCAATATTCACAAAGAGGCTTTTTTGAGCAACGTTGGTAGATTGGGCAATTGCGAGTGATCTTGCAAGCAGTGCAGGCCAAGGCAAAGGAGCGCGTTTGGTTGAAGCACCAAACCACGGGAGAGATTGACGATATGAAGCTCGTCGATGGCTTGGTGGGCGCTCGGACCGTGTACAAGCATCGTGGTGAAATGCCTCCCGAGGCTGGCTCGTTTCAGGAGAAGCCCAAACGACTTCGGTACGCGAGCGTCGACCGGCACGCTGGATACAGCACAATAGCTCACGCGCTATGGGATGTGACACGACGGCTTCTTCAGATTCGTCATGGATTGCTCGGGTAGCATGTATCGATTCAACGGGCAAGACAAGCGACTCGATCGCTTGCTCGAGGCTACGTGCATGATTATGGAAAGCTTCAGCGGCTATGAGGCCAAGTACTCGTATTCGATTGTTGGCCATTCCGGAGGTTCGTCGAGTGTGAGTGTTGCTATTCGTTCTTGGTTCTAATTACGCTCGTGCCGATGTGGAGCAGATGGACCCGAGATACCGTTCGTGGACTACAAGAAGCCGCCAGTCAATGCCAAAGAGCGACTCCAAGTGTTGCTTCGAATGCAAGCGCATTCCGAGTACTGCTCGAGTGGCGACAAGACCGTCGAAGCGCTGCAGTGTGCAGTGCGAGAGGTGGTTCGCGAGCCTGCAGACGACTACTTTGTGTTTCTCGTCAGCGATGCCAATCTTCGACGATACAACGTCAATCCCGATGCACTCGCTCGTTTGATGACCTATGATCAGGTACTGGTCGAGTAACTCTGCGGCTACGCTTGTTGATCGTGTGGCGCGAGTTAGCTGATTCTGTCTCCTCGTTGTATAGCGAGTGAACTGCTTTGCAATCTTTGTGGCGTCTTTGGCGGACGAGGCATCACTACTCAAGTCCAAGGTTCGTGTCGTGAGATGGTTACAATCTCTCGATCTCTTGTCGTTGGTTCTCATGCAATCGTTCGTGGTAGTTACCGGTGGGTTCGAGCCATATTTGCTTGGATACCAGCACGTTGCCAGCAATCTTTAAGCAGATCTTTGCCTCCTCCTTACTGCGTGATAAGTTGTAGTAGTGGTAGTGGTATCTCGCCAAGAATGAGAAGGTCTCGGTACCAAGGTATCTACTATGAGCACCAATGTCATCTGCCATCGCTGCAGCAGTCGTGGTGCTGTCAAGGCAGAGGGACATTTATTCAACAGATTGCGAGTTTTGTTGACTGGAGGCGGAAGAAGAAGAGGCAGAGGCTTCTTCGGCATCGTTCGGTGCTCGATTGGAGATCGTATCGTACTCGTCGTTGTCGTCGTCGTCGTTGACGGTGAGCTCATCGGTACCGAATGAGAATGGCGATACATCGACGTGCACGCGCTCGGTCTCGGCCTCGTCTTCCTCGTCATCGGTCGTGTCGTCCGAGCCGACATCCGGCGTGTTCATGCTCGAGTTACTCTGTGCCTCTCGCAAGTCGCACAGCTGTCGCTGGAGCAGCTCGCGCTCGGCGACGATCTTGCGTGTCACATGCGATACCGACTCTTTGGTGTGTTGGAACGAGGTCCAGCGGAGGTAGTAGCCAGTCCAGAGCGAGAGGCGTCGCATGCTGGCCGAAGGCGAGAGTCGACGCGAGTTGGGTCGATAGTGCGGGTTACGAAATCGCACCGCGCTGCTGTTGATCATCGACCACAGCGAGATGGTGCGCTGCTTGAGCTGTGCCGCCACTCGCTCGCGCTCGTTGTTGTACAAGAAGGTACCGAAGCGACAGTAGAACAACTCGTCGAGTACCGTGAGCAGAAATCGCTCGTTGAACTCGAAGGAACACGGATACTGCTGCACGATCTGCCACACGCAATCGATGAAGACTGTGAAGATCGGGCTAATGTCACTCGCGTTCCCGAGGCCACCATGGCCACTACGAGCACTGAACATGTGCCCGAACGAGAGCCACTCCTTTTCGATCAACACCTCGAAGCCACGCAATGTTCGATAGTACGGGTCGAGAATCAGCTGTGCGATCGACACGATCTGTGACGTTCGATCCCATCTAGATACAAGAATGCGAGTTAGTGGCTTGATCAAGAGAGAGAGAGAGAGAGAGAGAGAGAGAGAGCGAAGAGAGTGCATTACATACCCATCACTGCAGTGAGTCAATACAGGTGAGCCTCGTTCAAGGAGTTCAGCAATCTGAATGCCACCCGAGAGAACAGTCGAGATTGTATGCAACCACTTGGTGTTATCCAACTGTGTGTACCAATCCGACTCTGCCCAAATGATCCAAGAAAAGCGTGTGAGAACCAGCGAGAGAGCAACACACTGCCACCGAACGCTCAAGTACCCTCTTGATAAAAGTGACAGAGATCAAGGAGCTTGGTGTACGAGTCGACTACGTCGTGAATGTTGCCGATGCCAAGGAACACCAACCGACAGTCTTGATAGACATCAGTGGTTTCGTGGCCACGGCCCATGAGCTTGTTGGCCTTGGCGTAGGTCGACGGCCGCGAGTCGAGCAAATACAATGGCTTGCGCGTGCGGCCTCGAATGGCTTGAACGAGTTGTTCGTCCTCGGGTGAGCGCGAGGTCTTGAGGAAGCCAACGTATGGCTGTGAGCAGCGCGCCAAGCTGGCTCCATTGCGAGGATGGCGCCAGCAGAAGGCTGGAACGCGTCCAATGGCTCGAAACTTGGCCGATGCTCGAAGCGTATCATCAGACACGCTGTATCATTGATGATGGTGTCAGTCGGGGGAGCATGATTACCTGCCAACCGAGCAACGAAAGCACGTACGAGGCTGGAGTGGCCAAGATGGCAGGATACGTTGAACAGACCGCGTACTTGGAGTTAGCGTATGAGATACGCCAATCCTCGTTCGGTACTCCGATGCGCTTGAATTCAGCGATCGGGTCATAGACGGCCCATCCGTTGGCCTCGAACGGCTCGGTGTACTTGAATGCAAATACTACAGGCGGCAGGGGGCGGTGAGTGGCAAGATACAATGTGTGCCATTCACCAACGTCACGACGAACCTTGTTCGATAGCTGCAGGGAATGCCAGAGAATGGAGGATCTTGACAGCTGATGACGTGTGCATATCCAAGCCCAAAATGACGTTGCGTAGGTCCTTGCACACCAACTACAATACAGCAATAACATATTTGGTAGAATGAGTCGCTGTGCTATGGTTGACATCGCTTGTCTGAGAGAGAGGGCGTACTTGAACTCCTCTTCCCGTCTCCTTGGTTCCAAACTGCGAGATCTTGGAGATGGCCATTAACGGAATGTAGCAGTCGGCTGGCTTTGAGCTGAACTATTGAGTTCGAGAATACCAGGGGCCAACACGAGGTGGGTAGGGCGACCCGTCAGTATGAGTGGGAACGGGGAAGTGAGTGAATCGAGCGACGACATACGTAGGTTGAGCGCTCGTAGCAGAAGAAGATTAGCTGGTAGTTGGTGATGTAGAGTTGTCCCTTGACACGCGGCAGCGGAGGAGCCGAGCATGTGACATTCTCTCGCTTCCAGAGCTGCGTCTCGCCCGGAATAAAGGTTGGCATCTGCTGCGTCTCGAATTGTCGCATGGCGTTCTCGATCTGCTTGCGCATCTTCTCGTCGTTGTTGCGCGTCCCTGGTCGAATCAGCTGCAACGAGCCGGTCGTGAGGTTCGACAGCAACGCGGCAAAGTCGGCTGTCGGCCCGATTCCGAGCGCAGAATGCCCGAGCGTCTGGAGGTCCGACGGCGACGACGAGAGAGACGCTGGTGCCGAGATGCTCGAAGGCTCGGAGGCAGACATGCTGCGCCGCCGACCTTGCGGCGAGAAGGTCGGTTGCTGCGCCACGGAGGCATCATAGTAGGAGGCCAGCAGGCGGCCTGACTCGAGCCACAAACCCTCGCCCGTGGCGAGAATGTAGTCTTGCTCGTCGCCCTCCAGCAGTTCGCGCGAGCTGAGTATCGAGGCTTTGTAGTTGGAGTAACGCATGATCTCGCTGATGGTTGCCGAGACCGTGATGCTCGAGTCAAAGTACATGATGCTGCGCTCGTTCGAGGACATGAGCTCGACCGCCCACGTGGTCGGTGCGGCATCGGGATGCTGAGGCTGCAGTGCCAATACCAATCGGCGATGCTTCTCTCGCTTTCGTAGTTGCAGCACATACTAGACACACGACCGAGTAACTCGTTAGGCGTACTTGCCTGGTGACGGTGAGTGCAAGCGCACTTCTTCGTACATGAGAGGTGATCATTGGTAGGTACTCGATCAATGGCAGATGCGGATCATCGAACCAAATGCCACGGTCGGATTCTTCCGAATCATTCGGGTCGTAGTCATAAAATGGGCAAAACAGTAGATAGTGCTCAATTTCCGATGCTACGACGTTGGCCTTCACAATGGAATGGAATACATCGTTGTTGGAGTAAGAAAGAATGTATCGCATCGTCACGGATGAGGTGTGAGAGAGGGCACCCGTATCGTACGTGTTTCGAAACTCGGCGAAGAGTCTGCGCCACCGACGTGTGGAGGTTGAGGATCAAGGTCACATAGCCGTGTGACGAGTGATGCGTTCCTGGGAACAGGATCGTGAAGCGCTTCTTGGTCACGGGGCCTGACGGAGGTCGTGAGAGAGCTGTCGCTTGTGACGGAGCAACGGGGTTGCCTGGCGAGAAGCTCACGCTCGAAGAGAGTACAGGTGATGCGCCAGCCAAGTTCGGTCGCAACGATGAGTAGGTAATCGGCGAGAAGTCGTTGGATCGCGAAATCGTCGACAAGGAGGCTGTCGAGAGCGGTCGTGCAGTTGACAGCAGCTTTGCACGTTGTGGCTTCCATTCGACGCGAAGAGAGATTTGCTAATGATGCACATTCACGAGTCAGTTGACAATGAGCGAACGAGCGAGTGAATGGATGGATGAGCGAGTGGCAGCGATGCCATACCGTCGTGGCATTCACGAGCGAAAAGTACGATGAGATCCTTCGAGTCGGCGACAGAGCCACGGTCTTGGCCTTGGAGGTGGCTCGAGCAGGAACCTCCAACGTCAACATCATCGATTCCTGCGAGATGGTGGTCACGAGATGTGGCGAGGCAACAGCATTCACTCGTTGCGAGACGACCGGCACTTGCTGCTGATCGGACGGATTGGTAACGAGGGTCGCGGTCGGTAGCAGGATGTGGATCAGGTCCTGCACCGTGGCCTGTGGATCGAACAGCACCTCGCGCACGAGGTTGGTCGGCGGTTGCTCGGCCAGCGAGGTCGGCGAGTCGTTGCTGTCCTCGAGCGACGACGACGAATTGCTGCGACGCGTCGGTGACGCAGGTACGAACGACACCGAGGCCTTGAGAGGAAGATCGACGATCGTCACGGCGCTCGGGAGACCGGTCAGCCAGATCGAGATCTCGATGATGTCCTGTTTGTTGTCGTTGTCGTACGTCATACAGGCGCGAGTCAGGAGATGGATCAGTAGATTGGATTGATGATTGGATGGATGATTGGATGGATGATTGGGGGGATGATTGGATTGATGATTGATGATTGATTGGATTGATGATTGGGTTGATGATTGATGATTGATTGGATTGATGATTGGGTTGATGATTGATGATTGGATTGGATTGATGATTGGATTGATGATTGGATTGATGATTGGATTGATGATTGGATCGATGATTGGATTGATGATTGGATTGATGATTGGATTGATGATTGGATTGATGATTGGATTGATGATTGGATTGATGATTGAATCGATGATTGGATTGATGATTGGATTGATGTTTGGATTGATGATTGGATGGATGATTGGATTGATGATTGGATTGATGATTGGATTGATGATTGGATTGATGATTGATGATTGATGATTGGATTGATGATTGATGATTGGATTGATGATTGGATTGATGATTGGATTGATGATTGGATTGATGGTTGGATTGATGATTGGATTGATGATTGATGATTGGATTGATGATTGGATTGATGATTGGATTGATGATTGATGATTGGATTGATGATTGGATTGATGATTGATGATTGGATTGATGGTTGGATTGATGATTGGATTGATGATTGATGATTGGATTGATGGTTGGATTGATGATTGATGATTGGATTGATGATTGGATTGATGATTGGATTGATGATTGATGATTGAATTGATGATTGAATCGATGATTGGATCGTATCGTATACCTGAGTTTGTAGCGCGAGCGACGGCAGCAGCTTGAGGAAGGTTCGTAGCGACAAGGTCGCCATCGGCATCGGCGTGGCAGATCGGCCAGCCGCGAGATGAGCGCCATGTGCACTTGCGGCTCTTTTGTGTGTTGCCGTTGATGAAGACGATGATGCAGCGGCAGCGGCCGGCGAGAGCGACGTGGCCGTGTAGGACGAGGCGGGCGATGCGGCGGGGAACGGCGGCGGCGCGTTGAGCAGCCCGATCGAC
>Ga0209935_1002519_pt1 | contig 22081 bp, 28 predicted proteins | sample ThiBio_1000_plan_2_FD_183958 | JGI IMG/M metagenome (GOLD analysis project Ga0209935, IMG submission 183958) | Wastewater bioreactor microbial communities from Cape Town, South Africa - Thiocy_cont_1000_plan (SPAdes) | ecosystem: Engineered > Bioreactor > Thiocyanate-remediating >...
CTTTGTGTGTGTGTGTGTGTGTGTGTGTGTGTGTGTGTGTGTGTGTGTGTGTGTGTGTGTGTGTGTGTGTGTGTGTGTGTGTGGTGTTGTGTTGTGTTGTGCTGTGTTGCGTTGCATGTCGCGTGTAAAGCTTGACAGGCCTCAACGCAGATATGCACAGGCTCCTGGATGATTTCCCAGAAGAACGCAGGAACGCCGTGTTAAGCTTGTTACGCAAAATCATAACGTGCTTTGAAACGTTGGAGGAATGCAAGGGCACCTTCCCTAGCGACGCTTCTATCCAGGTAGTCACATGGCTGAAGCAGTTGCTCGAAGATATGTTTGAGCGCGTGCCACCGTTATCCGCTTTCTCCTTACCGTTGGAGGATGAACAAGAGACACAGGCGCAAGAAGCGCTAGTTCCACTTTCTACTGAAGATCGTGTTGACGATCTTACGACGGGGGCTAATTGTTGGTGAGACTGCGACAGCGCCAATATTTGATCTAAAATAGTGCACTACTAGTTTTCCTCAAGTTGACAATGCTGAGCAGCCACCTGTGATTTTCGAACTGGCTTCAGATGAAATCAGCGCTCACGAGCACAACGGTAACAACATGCTTGCTCCCGACAACACCATAATTACCGCCACCAACAACATATACAATGATACTCCAGCCACCGACAACCTCAGTATCAGTAGCACCTACATCATCTCCGTCCCCGACAACAATCCCTGTACCAGCACCGACAACAACCTCAGTGCCAATACCGCCAATAACAACACCACCCACAACAGCTTCAGCACCAGCACCGACGCTAGCATATTTCCCGCCACCGACAACAACCTCAGCGCCCGCACCGACGACAATAACAATAACCTTGCCACCAACAACAATTTAGGTACCAATACCGACACTACCCCAGCCACCGACAACAACCTCAGTATCAGCATCAGTGCCGATAACAGCATATTTCCCGCCACCAACAACATCCTCGCCACCGACAAAAACCTCGGTACCAGCACAAACGACAGCATAATTCCCGCCGCCAACAACATCGTTGCCACCGACAACAACCTCAACACCAGCACAGGCGACAGCATAATTCCCGCCACCAACGACGTCAGTATCAATACCGACAATAACAACATCCCCGCCACCGACAACAACCTCAGTATCAGCACCAGTACCGATGACAGCATAGTTCCCGCCACCGACGACAATAACAATATCCCCACCACCGACAACCTCGGTACCAGCACCAACAACAAATTTGGTTCCAAAAACAACCACAGGAGAAACCAACAATCTCACGGTGCGAATCCTGTCACAGCTCTCAGAAGAGGACATCGTAAAAGGACCCGCTCTGCCGCAGGACGGGAAATGGATCGGCTATGGAAGAAGAAAACTCGCAGAGGGGATGATTCTGTCAAACCTCAAAATCATCCGAGATCTCAGAAACTGCAACAACAAGACCAAGAGAAAGATGCAGACAACATGGTCGACCTTTTGCTGTTGGATTATTTCTCCTTTTCCCTGTTGAGTGGCAATCAGGGAGAACAGTACTCGATTCAACAGCTGCGAAGACACTATGCAGCAATTCTCTTTTCGGATAGTGAATCTGAAGATGGTGCAGAAGAGAAGGAAGAAACGGATTGAAATGTGAGACCAAGAGAATACACATGGCCACTCTGGAAACAAAACTCGTTGCAACAAAGCCTTGCATTGAATTGCGCTTCCCAACTATGTTGCGCAAAACATTTCGGAAGGTCAGGCGAATCAAGCGCTGGGCCAGGCAGACGACCTTTTTGCCCAAACCAGAAATGACTGAAATGATCACCATCTAGAGTGTGTAGAGATCAGGCAGGATGGCCAGGGACACGGCCAAACAGTACAGCGAAAGGTGAGAACTCAGAACATAAAGGGAGGGTTTCCTGCTTGGGGCTTTGTTGTTTTGATGCCTACGTCCTCTCTAGCTCCAATCCACAAAGCTTAAAGGGGGGGTCGAGAACATTCACGAAAAAAAAAAAAAAAAAAAAAACAAAGCCTGTTAGCCAGTCACTTCGTTCACCAGTTCATCTGTTTCGATAGCATGCATGAGGGCCTCAACGACATCATTGCTATCTTTCGACTTGGCGATATCCAACGCCGACCTGCCATCGGTTGTCTTGAGGAGGGGATCGGCCAGGTACTGCAACAACACCCTCACTGCGTCGAGATGCTTCTTGTGGGCAGCGTAGTGCAATGGCGACCACCCCCTCAGGGTGACAACGCCGGTCAGGGTGTTGTCGTGGTCCAATAGGACGCGGAGCGTGTCAGCCCGGCCGAACGCAGCCGCGTAGTGGATGGAGCATTGTTGCAGACTTGTTGACGGATTGGCGATGAATCGGGGATTCGCTCCGGCCGCCAACAACTGTTTGACCAACGCCGATTGGTTGGGTTCTCCCGCGAGTGTCGTAAGCCTCTCATTTATGCTTAGCTCTGTTTTGAGTTCCGCCCCATCAGGCCTGCTGGCAGCACTACTAGTTGGAGACACCTTCTTCCTTTTTCGTTGTCGCGTTGGCGGGTTGTTCTTCGCTGCTCTCTTTCCGACCGGCCTTTCTGGTTCGGCTCCCTCTTGCTCGGGTTCTTCGGCAGGCCTTTTCTTTCTCGGCCGGCCTCTCTTCTTGGGTTCCCTTGATGAAGTCGTAGGGGAACTCTGCTTTGACTTAAGCTTCTTGACGGCTTCCTTCCTGGTCTCCTTTGCACTTGCCTTGGTGGGTTCCCTTTTCCTCTTGGCTCGTTTCTCATCACCGAGGGCGATAGCCTCCTTCTCTTCCTCATCGGCTTCTTCGGAAGTGGCTGACTGGTAGTCTCCTACGTCTTTGCGGTCACCCTGGCCTCCATAGCTCTTTTGCTCTTCATCGCCATCCTCGCCATCATCGGATGGCAAGTCATCAATGATATTCTCCGCCGCGACACTCCCCCACTCGCATACCGCGAATGTCCCTTGGCAATGGTTGTAGAATCGCTTCACAAAGTACACCGGCGGTTCCCGCCTCTTTTTCCTTCCGTCTTCTCCTTGCTCTTCCTTTTGTTGGTCTCCATCATTCTTGGCCTCCTGTTGCTTTTTCCGATCTTCGATGTATTTCTGGTATTCTCCTTCGCAGAGCACGTTCACATGGCCCAGCATTATCTCCACCGGATTGGGGTCGATATGTTTGCTGCGAAATAGCTCAAATTCCCCGTGGTGCGGCAGTCTGCCGTCCATCACTTCTTCTGGTTTATATAGCCACTGAAGATTCACGTGCGCTCTGCCCTTCCGGTCCTCAAACAAACTCTCCACCTCCGCGAACAGATTCGGCTGGTTCCCATTGGACACCGCAACAGCATCTCCAACCGCAAATTGGCGTCCCCCGATTTGAATACACTGATGCCAGTTACAAAAAAAAAAAAAAAAAATAACACACCTTATAATAGTTTCTTCTTCGCTTGTTGGCTATGCGCTCGCCTATCCACTGGGGTGTTGATTTTCCTTTGGAATGTTTGAGCAATTTGGCCCTCTGCCTGTTCTGTACCACGGCCGCATCCTCATTCCCGTGCGCATCGTCCTTACGCTTGTAGGTATCTTCCCGCTGAAAGGAGACAACCTTATTTCTTTCCCTAGACGGTGCGAATTCCCATGCGTTCTCCTTGGCACCAGACCACTTGACAAGATATTGCTTCGTTCGGAAAAGTTACTATTATTGCAGAATTTTGATATTTCTCACGAACCTCCTCTTGCTCCCACTTTTTGATAATCTGTTCAACAGTTCGTTCGCGATCCTTTGCCTGGCTATCCTCCTCTGGCTGTTCCGTTCCCTTCCTCTTTTGCTGAAATTCTCTGATTGAAAAAATCGTTTTGTTGGACAATAAATACTCAATATGCACAAGGGGATGTTGTTACGCAATAAGGTCAAGGCTATCAATACTACTAGCTGCTTCCCTACTATTCCTTTCTTGTCCACGTCCCTTCCATTTGATAAGATACTCGATAACATTCTGTATTTAGGAGAGTTAGCAACAAATAGCATACTCCATCAAATTACAACCTCATTTTCCCGTTGATCCAGTATCTCTTCCATCATACATTCACTATCTTCTCTCTCATCATCATCCACCGCAACATCTACCGCGGAGGAAAGGTATTAAAGCCGATTTGTTTAATAGCGAGAGCATACAGCAGGCAGAAAGTATACCTGTCACAGAGCAAACAGCCACCACATGGTGCCGACCGGCTGCTATATCGAGGATCTCACGCCCTGATCCGAAAGCCGCCACTACCTTCGGCATCCATTCATTGGTCTGTTCCTTTTGTCCCAATTGTTTGTTCTCTCCTTCACCAAAAGCATACAATTTGTGCTCACCTATAACAGGAAGTATACGTAAGCAGAAACCGAAAACGAACGAAAGAGAGAGAAGATAAATAGATAACCAGATACTACGAGGCTAAACTTAGCGCCACATACTATTTTGGCCACTCCTTTGTTCTGAAAGAAAGGCACAACCTCGGGAATCTACAGTATTATTAAAACAAAAAAAAAAAAAATCTTGAAAAACTCAAAATGAAATAAACTTGCCCATCTATGAGTGGTATCACCAAGGCCCAGCTGTCCCTCACTATTCCTGCCCCAAGAAAACAGACACTTCTGTTCACTATCAGTGGTAGCGACACAGAGGCAGTGATTGTCTCCGCACGTGATATCAACAGCCTTGCCCGTCAGAGTAATCACTTGAGTAGGTCCTTCCGTCATCTGCGTGCCTTTGCTTGGGTGACCCAAGCCAAGCTGCCCAAATTCGCCATACTCACCCCAAGTGTAAACCTCCCCTTCATCTGCGTAATTTTGTTACAATCGAAGAAATGATCAAAATTATACAAAACTCGTGATCGCTGTTGAAAAGTCCTTGCCGCATGCCACCTTCGCTACGTTTTTAAGGGTGGGCAGTCGCTTTGGCAATGTTTGCAGGCTATCTCCCAGGCCCAATCTTGCTCCACCTGAACCCCATACCCAGACCTCTCCTTTCACTGAAAACATTAAGAGGGCAGCTCCGCATTGGTGGTGACGCGACTAACTTACCAGTCAGCCCAAGCGAGTGCATAGCTCCGCAGGATACTTGTTTGCATTTCGGCAGGTCTTGAGGGAACAACGGCGTAGATGAATTATCTGGCGGCTTGACTACTCCCAACTGCCCATCCTTTCCAACTCCAACGCCATACAAATGATATTTTTCTAGAATGAGGATTATTTATATGTCGGGAATAGACATCAATACCTGAAAGAGCAAACGTGAAGTTGCCTCCACAAGCAACAGAAGTAACTACCTCATCTTTTAGTTGGGTCTTCAAAGATATTGTTTTAGGATTTCTGAAATTTTAAGTAAATAGTAAATGCTATATCTACCTACCAAACGCACTGGCAAAAGAAAAACCTCATTTCCAAACTGCCCTGATACTTGCCTTGCACAACCCCCAAACATGTAAACTTCCCCATCCTCTATCGCATCGGAGTAAGCAGCGTAACGAAATTAAATCACAACGCGGGATTTGGCTACCGGTCACCACGGCAGAAAATTCAGGTCCGCAAGCTGCCGAGGAAACCTTGAGATTATTGAGCGCCGCTATTTCGACTGGCATGCGCTCTGGCGTGGGTTGTCCTGTACCCAACTGGCCACATTCATTGTTCCCCCTGTTTGGTATTGTTTCATCAGGATCAAATTAGTAATTTGGTTAATTCACGATCTTTTGCTACTAATAAGCGTACCAAGAGTACACAACAGTCTTGACCGTTTTCACGCGCTCTTCCATCTACACAAGGCAAGAAGGACAAGTCAACACCAAGCCCAGCGAGTTCCGGGAAGGCCGTGCTTACGTTCGAGAGGGAATTGTTTTGCAATTAACTTGCATTGCGTGCATGATACTCGCAAGAAAGGGGATAATTTGCTTTTCCAAATGGGAGCATGGGGAAATTTCTGCAACGTGCACAAAAATCTCGTTGGGCGCATGGAGAGGCTAGCGGAAAGGGCTAGCACACCAGCAACTTCCAGGACCCATAGCTCCCTCTTGAACTGATATTTTGGTGGAGGCACTAAAAATCGCAATAGTTCCGCATAGTTCTGAAAACAGAAAGAATGATTGAAAGGAAAAAGCGCCGATGCGACGAAATTGGGGATCTCATTTTGTAACTGGGAAACTTGAAAACAAATCGGAAATGGAACATCACGCATACCTTGCAGCTTCTGACACGCCCGTTCTACAGACGCAGGTCTGAGTATTATGTTAAACTTTGCTGCACAGAATTCACGAGACGAGTGATTAATTGGTATTTGTCCCCTCCGGTATCAACCCCTCGTTGCTCGGCTAGACTTCTCAGCCTACTATACGGGAATACCTGTAGTGCCTCCAACGTCAACAGCATTCCCTTCCCTCTCTTCCAGGGAAAAGAATGAGCGGGTGTATGAGCGGCCTGCAAAGGGAAAAGAGACCTTTTTGGCGTATGGCTGGCCTCCTGAATTCTGTCCTTTCTGGGACGCCTTACTCCAGCGTGGGTGCGATCCTTGGGTACTTCCCTGCATGGCTCTTTTCCTTGGCGGGCTTGCCACCTTGCTTCGCGTTGGTTGCAGTCCAGAAGGATCGGGATTGCCTGGCGATTGCTTCGAAGATTGGCGAGGGAACGTAACGCTGTCTTGAGCAGGTTCTGACTCATTTCTGCGAGTCAGGCTGTCAGCTGGCTCGGTTGTCACGGGGACTTCCGAAGACTGTTGGTAATTGTCATAATCAAGCGAATAGTCGTGACCCAAAGGAGAAGTATCCTCAGAGCGATCATTGTCCCCAACGACTGCTTCTGAGCCGGTAGTGAGCCCCTCTGCGATTTCTGCAAGACCTCCATCCATAACCCAGCTCGGAAACTGGCCACAGTCGCCCCCTGCATCCCCAAATGAAATGAGGGTCTCGTGAGAGCTTTCAAAGCAGGTCCTCAAAGCAGATTGTTCCTCTTCTTCTGGCGCGGAAATTAAACCCATCGAGTGGGGGACTGACTCCAACCCCATTTCCTTCTCTTTTGGTGTTGGGCTGCCATCTTTCTCTTCCTCCCTATACAACCACTCGCCTGGGTTTGGTGAAGGCTCCAAAGGATCGCTTGTCGCCAAAAAGCATGCCAAGGAATCTTCCGCGGCACTCAAGGAATCTTCGGAGCTAGCACTTCCGAAAGCGTTCGAAGGGCCATGGCTTTGCTCATCTTTTGTCGCGAGAAGCACTTCGGTCCGTACAGCTGCCTCGGAGGTGCCCGTTTCTGAAGTCAATGTGTTCCTACACCTCTTTGGCGTCGGTTCCTCTTCTCTGTCGGATTGTAGAGATGAAACAGAGCTCTCCCCCGCGCTGAAAAAATGCTCCTTTTCCAACCGCGGCAACTGGAATCCTCTGACCTCGCTCGCACACTTCCTCTTTGGTGATTTGTTTGCGTCTCCAGTCGGAGGGAGGTCTGCTTTCTGTGTTGACGCTGACGCGGGAACGGCAATGAATAATTCGGCAAACAGGTATTTTACCCATTGCAAAACCTCGGTCGAGACATCAGAAGGCAAGGCGACGTCTTTGTGAGTTTCAAAACAGGCGATTGTCCTTCGCAAAATGTCGAGAAACGCTTCTCGGACAGGAGGAGTCAGAGTAGTCAGGTAGCCTTTCAAATTTTCTGAGGGTTTAGGAAAACGCAGTCAGTCCAACTTTCCAAGCACTGTACAGAAGCATTTGGATTTAACGGAGATACGGCAGCTCAAGAAGTCTTCTTGTTTCTGTTTTAGGAGCCGATATCCATTAAATCCAAATGCTGCCACTGCAGGCGAAATGTGCTAGCAAGGTTTGACCCACACGCTGCACCAACCTTGTTGAGCGTCTTTTGTAAAGTCTCCCAGACAGACCTGCACACAGAGATCTCGCACCGCGTCGTCTCGAAAGTCCTTGCAAAGCTGTTTTCGTTCCTCCCTGGCGTAGCACATGGCAAGCCGAGAAGGGTTAGTCCGATGCCAGGTTTTGGTGCTTCGTCGCCGCAACAATTCTGTTACTTGCGATTCAGGGATGTGTTCTCCCAGAGCTTGCTGAACAACTTTGTCAAAACTTTGCTGGCACACAACAATCAGCAAATAGCCAAAAAGAGAAAAATAACTACCTGAGGGGAACTTGAGAGTTGGTATTTTGTCATCACTAGTGTTTCGGGCATTCCTTTGCGAAGGTCGCTAATCAATTCCCCTGGGGATGTGAGAAGTTGCTCTCCCTGCTCTTGAGTTGGATCGGTGCGGATGCGAGAAGCTATGCTATATGGGACCCGGCCTTGCTCGACCCTTGACATTTTGTTAAGCGCCGTACCGCCCAGACAATTGACGTGAACGACTTGTGGGGACCACTTGCAACAAGAAATGTGTGCATAGTCTTTATCTTTAAATAAAATTATTAATATTAATAATAATCATAGTAGGGAGTGGTGCGGACTGCTACAACAGAAGCAGATGCGTTGACACTATGGTGGCATGTCAGTGGGGGGAAAATAGTCAAATGCTAGAACGGACTCGACTTCAATTATACGACAGAACTACACCTTTGAAAGTGCCAAGTAGTGTGGATGAGAGTGAACCAAACAAGGACAAGTCAAGAGCGTTTGTTTGATGTTGAGCACAACGGCTCAGCAAGTAACTTCCCAACCACCAACGTCCGTAAACTGAATCTCTTCCCTCCAACAACAACAGAGTTAGTTAGTACTGGTACTACCTTTTTTTGATCAATTCATAATTCACAAGATCTGTGTTCCGCATTAACGGTACCCTTAATACCTGTGGGTTAGATTCACCACAATTATGGGCTTTGCAAGGGGGTTGGCTGCCAATGGCTTGGTCTGCATGGATCCCGGACGACAGAAACCTACGGCATTTTCATCGCCAAGTCAACTGGGTATGTGAAAACCTACGCTGGCCAACAATTTCCCTTTGCGACTATGGAGAGGCTCTGCAACGGGGCAGCGCCTCAAGCTAAAGCGGCTTGTGTTGAAGCTGTGATGGCCTGCTCGAGAAAATCTTGAATTCTTCTCAACTATTGGACCAGCGCTTGCGAAAGATGGCCCAGAAACGACAACAGCACCGCCAGCCAACGAATTCGCGATTGATGCAAGAGCGGTCGCTTGTGCTTGCTGTGATGATAGCGAAGACCGATGACAAAGAGAGAACGCGTTGTGGTAGAAGGAGAGGGCATAGGATGGGGCACAACCTCTGTGCTTTGAAGAGCAGGAAGCACGTCATTTTTGGCGCTCTCAATTCGAAGGCACGACGGACTTATCATTGGACGCGGAACATTCCACTCCAGTCACGCTTGCGCGCCACGGCGAATCAACAGTGTGTAAGCCGCCTGACTGCTCTGTGGCAAAGCACAAGGCGATCCAACGACATGCCGCCCCGCTGATTCAGGTGCTAGATGATGCGATGAAAGAGAAGAAAACAGGGTGATCTATGATGGTGGATCGGTGTGATTCAGCCACAAACCTTGGAAAGAAGGCATTCTCGCTCATGGGTCCAAATTCGGACACCACGAAGAAATACATCGTGGCACGCATGTTGAACTTTGCCGTTTGAGATTCCAAATGTAAATTATACATAAAGCCTATTTATTGCCCATCTCGCCACTTCCACCCTCCTCGCCCGCTCAAGAATCCGCCTACCGCAAGTCTTCGAAAGCGCGTCCTGAGCGAGGTCTTGCAAAAAGTCTGCGCTGTCATCATTCGACAACTTCCAAGAAAACCGGACATTCGTTGCAAGGCAAGGGCACAAGAAAGGAAGACGTCCTCGCTATGGCCGAACCAAAAGCTGACGGCAAACAAGCTATAGCCACAAAATAAGCGCACACACGGATGCAGCTCAACAAACACGCCCTCGCTTATCTTCTTAACCCAGAACCGGAGGATGCGAATGCTGCGCGTTTTCCTGACGCAAGCGTTCCTGTTGACGGTGTCGTTCTGTTCTCACGCACCGCAGAAACAACCCCAGAGATGACGACTCTGTCTCTCTCTCCGTTCTTCATTGAGATGGCAAAGACCTTTATGCCCACCGATGGAACAAATTCCACGTTGACGCATTATCCATGCCCCGATGTTACAAGGCAAGAGAACGCTACCCATGCACAATCAAGCAGAACAAAATTCACAGCGTGGGAAAAACAAATCCTGGAAGCATACTTCCAAAGCGACCCGTATCCAGACGGTGCATTACGTGCGGCGATTGCTGCTTTATTGGCGGTTGATACCAAAGTGATTACTAAATGGTAAATGATGACCACTAAAAATAATAACGAAAACAAAAATTTACTGATTTATCTTTTTGTGGATAGGTTTCAGAACAAGAGATGCCGTCGGGCCAAAAATATGACCGCATTGTGTGGAAAACACTAACCCCCTATGCAAATAAAAGGGAAAGCATGTCTTGGCGGTTGTTGTGAATCTTTTCGCGTTCCACTACGCCAGGCAGGGCTATCGCCCCCAGGATTTAGAGAAGCGCACAAGATCGAAAAGACCTGGGCTGCGGTACCATTTCGGGTGCGTTGGGGCACTCGGAAGTGGCTCGTGTTTTGGGTTGAGAAATTGATGGAGTGCGCAAGCACCGTTCGTGCTGCCCCAACTCATTTGGGCTCAAGATTTGTCTGCCAGGCCATGGAAGATCCTTCATAAGAAGAGTGAAGGACGCCAACACCTGCGGTCGGCTCTTAATTCTGGATTTGGCAGGGGTTTCCACGAAGAGGTAACGGGAGGATACCAATTCCTAAAACAGAAACAAAAGGTTATCAATTATAGGCAAAAATGGAACAATACTTACACGCGCTGGTGCAAGGCAGAGCTTGTGGGGTGGAGAATAGACTTTGAGGACTCCCCCTTTCATGAAATGGTTTTTCATATCCCTTTTAAAGCCATAGCCCAAATGAACGGGCATTGGGGTATCAGTTCTGTTGTCAATTCGGACCTTGAACAAAATTGTCAGTCACCATTCCTTCCTCCCCCCCCCCCCCCCAACAATCAAGGTACCTTGAATTGAATAGTTTCATCAACGGAAAGAGTCCTCTTATCGGTGGAAAGGGAGATCAGCAATGGATCAAGCACTTTAGCAATGAAAAAGTGCTTTGGGGAGGCCACCCTTGCATTCCTTTCTTGTCTCGTCTTATCTCTACCTTCCTCCTCCCTCCTCAACGTAGGGAACGGCCGCTGTACCGTTGCTGTCCGATTGAACTTTTCGGTCCAAAATGTGGCCTCTTGCAACTCGAAGCATAGCTTTCGAAGATGAGCGACAAAGAAAGAGAGTAGAGGGGCCACTTAACTTACCTTCAGGTTTTGTTCAGAGAAGTGGGAGAGGAAGAGGGACTTCCAGTTGCGGTCAACGAGAGTGTACCAAGCCTTGCAGACTGTTGAAGCCGCTAACAAAGCAGAGACACACGCTTTGGCCAACTCAAGAGATTGAAGACAGGCTTCGCCTTCCCACAGCTTCAACAGAATGTAGTCCCATAGTTCTGAGGGAAGCGCAACATGCACCTCTTCCATCAAGCTACCGAGATAACAGGCTTTGCCTGAAAAACAGAAAGAAAGTTTGTGGAAAAGGTTCCTAGTTGTCGACTTTTCATTGTGAGCCAGAACTTCAACAAGTGGTGTGGGAAGTCAACACCGTCGGCATTAACATTGTGTTGCTCACTGACTGTAATCAGTCCCGACGTTCCCCGTTCACAACACCAACTGAAAGCGAGAATGGATGGATGTTGTGAGGCTGGTACTAGAGTTGCAATGTTACACAATTAGAAAGGAAGTAGCCTTGCTTGGAGAGATAGAAATGACATTCGCCCTTCTGAGGAACCCGAAGCACATGCCTGAAGTAGAGGGTGGGGGGGGAAGGGGAGTAGGAATCAGTATTCTCTCAGTTAGGTTTAACCCAACGTACTCTTTCATTTGTAAACTGTTGGTGGCTGATGGAGTTACTTCGCTTGTTTGAGGTGGCAGCGGCTGCAGGCTTGAAGGCTCTTGTAGAGTGGCCACCAGTTCAAAGTTCACACTTGCGCGTGGTTGGACAATCTTATAGAGATTACACTTTCCAAAAGGAAGAGGGTATTTCTCCCAGCCTATATATTCCCTGATAACAAATATTAAGTGTACAAGTAGCAAAAAAGGATGTACGTACTGAGAGTTGAGTGCGCCAGGTTCCTAAAAAGGAAATGAAAGGCCAATCAGTTATTGCAAATAAGGAATGTGTGCGCACCGGCTGAAGGCTGATCTTGTATGGTGGGAAATAGACCCTAAGGACTCCCCCTAGCCGAAAATGATTTTTCTTAGGTCTTCTAGTCCTTGACTGCTTGTTTCTTTTTCTTCCATAGCCCAAGTAAGCGGGCATTGGAGTAACTGTTCTGTCGTCAATTCGGACCTAATAAACTGGCGATTACAATCGCGTTCTCTCTCACCCCCCCCCCCCAACAATCAAGGTACCTTGAATTGAATGGTTTCATCAATGGACAGAGTTCTCTTATCGGTGGAAATGGAGATCAGCAATGGATCAAGCACTTTGGCAATGAAAAAGTGCTTTGGGGAGGTCATCCTTGCATTCCTTTCAAATCCGAGTTTATCTTTAGCCATACGCTCTTCTTCTGTCAACTTTCCCCACTGTGGCTGTGACTTTTCTGTTCGATCAAACTTTTCAGTCCAGAATCCCGCTTCTTGCAACTCGAAGCAAATCTTTTTCAAAGATGAGCGACTAATGACAGAGATGGGGGGAAGTTTACCTTCAGGTCTTGTTCAGAAAAGCAGGAGAGGAAGAGATACTTCCAATTGCAGTCTAAGAGAACGCACCAAGCCTTGCAGACCGCTGAAGCAGATAATAACGCAGAGACGCTCGCTTTGGCCAACTCGAGGGATTGAAGAGAGGCTTCGCCTTCCCACAACTTCAACAGGATGGCGTTCCAAAGTTCTGGAGGAAGCGCAACATGAGATCCCATCACACAACGAACTCGAAGACTCGTAAATTCTGCTTGACAACCACGTTAGCGCAGAAATTGCGGAGCAGAATATTTTATGCCGACAGCAGAAATACCAAGAAAAACAGGTGCAGACAGAGAGAAGCGAAGCGTGTGTTTCTTCTCATCGATCCCCATCCACGACTCTCCCACCTCGTACCACATTCTTTCGGAAGATACATCGTCCGAACTCTGTTTGGATAACTTTTGATTTACTGACGGTGTGGTATTGGGTTGTGAGTGATAATGGAAGAGATACCGAACCCCGTGTCAACCAAGAAGGCACACAGAGCGCCTCGGCCGGATCGAAAAGGGAGTGAGACTTATCTCATGCGCAGGGGTATCGTGAGACTGCAACGAGACGTATGTAGTCAACATTCAAATGTGTGACGCCGTTCTAATTTTTTTTACAGTTAAGGAGAAAGAAGGCGGCCCTTGCAAAAAAAGAGCAACAAAAGAAGGCACAGTGAAGCCATCATTGCTGGCGAATTAGGCCCCACAATCCACGAAGCTGTCATTCCTGTGGTCGAAACGGAGGTGGAGATCCTGCATCCAATTGAGGACACACCCAATACCGTTTTAGCGAAGTTATATCCAGTGACCTTAGGTATTGTTTTCTCGTAATCACTCCATTTATTTCTTCATGTGTTGTGCTTATTTGATTCCATTCAGTGGTTTCTGAAGGGGTAACAATTATGCTGAATCCTCCTCATTGGATCGTCCGAGTTATTGCTGCCACGAAAGGAGAGACACGAATCCCGCAATCCCAGGAAATTATTACGCAATCACATGCTCAAATCATCGATCGACGTAACGGATTTCATGGCGCGTACATGGAGCTCTTCAATGAGCCCGAATTGGCTTCACTTGAATCGGCTGCCGATTGTTTGCGAGCAGCCATTCCTCCTTCAAAGAATCGACGAGATAGCAACAACCATTTCGGTCGCATGAGGACTATGAACAAAGAGAATTTCCTCTTAAAGGATTCGAACTCACAGCCGGTGCTCGATTTTATCAATGCCATTTCGATTCCGATTTTAGCAAAGGTAACTTTCTTGCTTCACAAAAGTTACAGCTTTAACTTGATTTTATTAAAGATAGAAGCTGTGATGACATATATGGTACCTCACATAGTGACGGCAATGAAAGAGCACGCATTTTGTGGCATATTTCCTGCCTTTACCATTGTGACCATGAACTCCGAATCGAAACAAGGGGAGCTTCACGTGGATAAAGGAGATGCAAAATGGGCTCTATGCGCTGTTGTCTATTTCGGCAACTTTACGGAGGGCGGATTGGATTTTCCTGGCATCAATGTGACGCTTTTGCCTCAGCGAGGAGGTTTGGCCTTATTCAACTCTGGAAACCTGTACCATCAGGTTTTGAAGTGTCAGGGAGTGCGCAAGTGTTTGGTATTGTTTGTTCCTGCAACTTTATACTTTCCACCAAAGCAGAAATAAATGAGGGAGTGGAGTTGTGTTTTTGGCTTGGTTTGGTTGTTTTCTTTCCCAAAAGAAAACATGGTCACTCAAGCCTACAAGTTTATTGTTGTACACGCTGAGTACATTTTTTGTTATTTTGTTGGTGCCCGATTTGACCACACTTGCCGCAGGTGATGATTCTTTTGTTTGGTTGAGGCAATTCCAAACCACCAAGCATTCGCTGATGTTGGTGTCGCATTGACAGCTCCCACATTCGCTCAGTTTGCAGAGTGTGTCTCAGGTCTCGTTTGAAGAGCTTGAGTCGATGTTCCATGGATTGTGTGGTGAGAACTCCATAGCCGAAGCCAAATTCCTTATAATATATGTCCATCCACTCCCAAAGATGGTCATGTAGGAAGTGCATGTAACGGGTAATGTGAACATCGGACACCTTCGCAGTGAAGTTTTTTACAAAAGCTTGCGCCTTTTCCTTGCACACAGAGACCTCGGAGGGGTCAGAAAGGGTCTTCATTCTTAGGTATGGCGCCACTCCTGCCCATTCTTGCCACATTGAGATCAGAGGGGAAAAGAACTGTTCCAGGGCAGTAGAACTCAGCTTGTCACGAAAGTGGGCGAGCATTCCTTCCAACAGGCTCACCATAGAATCTTCCAGCTTCCTACAGTCTCTGCCAATCAACATCAGCTTTCGAAACTTCGTATCCCAATCAGCCTTTTCATCTCCTTCAACGAAGCTATGAAGGTAGTGTAGGCCCAATTTCAGCAATCGTGCCTTGAATTCTTTAAGAAAGTGGGGTATCGGAGTGATTTGCTGACAGGTGTGCTTGAAGATGTTCGATGTGATGTTGCAATGACAATGAAAGCCGCAGGCACAATATTGATGAAGATGAAGATGAGGAAATGTGGGAGGATAGCGCTGATTGTAAATGCGATGGTAGAACTGAGTAATATACGCTTCGGTGACGCTGTCTTTGTCCTTTTCAATAATCTTCCCCAGACATATCTTGCATTCCTCAGTTTTCTCATCATATTGTCTTTTGAGCTCCGCCGCTTCGGACAGTTGATTCTGTGTCTTGGAAAGTTTCAAGGGGTCCAAACCAGATCTTTGTTTCATAATGGCGCTTCGTTCTTGCAACAACCTACTTAAGGGAGCAGCTTGTTTCCCATGCCTCTGTGCCTCTCGCATGTTTCGAGGAGGAGCAGGAGAAAAATCCCTGCACCTCAATTCTGAAAGGCGCTTCTTACAAAACGGGCAAAAGAACTCGTGATTCAATGCCCCAATACCCAATAACCGTCGCAATTCTGGATCATCAGCTACTGCAAGCATACAGATCTAATAACAAGTTTCAGCAACCTGCTATTAATGTTAAAAGAAATACTGACCTGATATTTCGTACATCCGTCGCACAGATCGTCCAACCCTTTAGCCATTTGAGTAAATGCCGCTCTCTCGGAAAAAGGAAGCAATCCACCAGAAATCACATCTTCCTTCAACTTCTTCACAGCATTTTCTTCTCTTGCTATCTCTCGCATATCTTGTAGCTCCTCTTCAGTGGGATGTTGGAGGTGTCGATTGCAAGGAACGGTAGGAATAAAAGGGCTTACTGATAGAGAAGTAAGCTCCTTGCGAATCTTGTCAATGTTTTGCTGGAACTCTGGAAGTTTTTTCGATTTGGTGGTTTGATAGGCGACAATGATGTGTTGATGAAAGGGAGAATCCACCGTGGCCAGGTTGTTCAGCAAGGAAAGTTGAACTACTTCTGCTTTCTTGCCTGAACTGATTCCAACTTCATCACACTCAAAGCGAAGAAGCAACGTCCTAATTCCTTGCCTGAAATCAGTTCCCTTGCTCCATTTCTCAGTCTTGGGAAACTCTTCAAAAAGTTTGCTGGTCTCGTTCCCTTTCTTTTGCGACCGTGCAAATTCGCAAAACACTATGTCCGCTGGGTGGACAACGCGGTGTCCCTTACTGCATGAACAGGCCTTTGTTTTTGGCAAAGGGATCTCCTTCAGGAACCCTTGAACCTCCTCATACTTCGGCCACCTTGAGGAATCCAGTGCATAGATAGCTTTGTATTGTCGTGCAGTAATAAAGTGACACCTCAACAAAACCAAGATACAGAGTCTGGGTTTGCAAAAGAAACAGAAACTTGTTCAAGGAGTGCTTTCTTAAATCCTTCATCCCGCAACACCTCCATCACCACCGGTACTCCCACTTCAGGATTCCTCAGCAACCATTGAGCTAATGCGTGTTCAAGTCCCTTTTGTCCATGAAGCTCCAACAACTGCTTTGTTGTTTCATTAAGTCTCCTTTTTAATTCTCGCTTTGTCACGCAAGAACTATCTTTTCTAATCTTTCTTTTTTTCCCGCAGCATTCTTCTCCTCCAGAGTGATGAATTTCGATATCTTCCCTCATCCTTTCTATTTCTCCTTGACCGCTTAAAACGCCCAGTAAAGGACTAACCTCAGCAATTAATAAGCTCCTCACATGTGAACAAGACTCTTGCCAATGTCTAGTCCAATTTTTCGTGCTCCAAAGTTTTGCACCGATAGGTTGACAAGGACAGTTGTACCGAAGAACCTTCCCACATCTTGTACATCTATTCCTCCCCTTATTCTCAACCAATACTTCACAAGAAGGACAAACACAATCTATCGACTGCTGTATCTTATTGATGAGCTCTATTTTCTTCTCTCCCAATAACCTGTCCTCCATTGCTTCTTTACACACAGTAACAAACAAAGAATTTTTATTTTTAAAACAAACAATTATTTGAAGGGAAAAGAAATGCACCCACATGGTTAAAGACCCAACAAGCAAAAGTCAGTGTCACTTTGTTGGTGCGGGGACTGTATTGCAAACTGAAAGGGGTTTCATATTCTAAAACCTCTATGGGGCAATAGCCGATGATACCTTGTAACCATTTACCTTGATAATTCACCCTTTGACCTTCTTCAGCTCGAGGGCGATAGATTTGTGCTTGGCCATTTCCAAAACAATTGGTATCCAACACGGCAACACAGTCTCCTGCTTGTACAGAAAGCTCGCCTTCTTCGGTTGCTTGCCAGTTCACTTTTGCGAATGCCTTTGGAGCGATGAAACTGAAAGATTTCGGAACCCCAAGCTCCTTGAAAAAGCTGCCATCACCAAAGAGTTGATACAAGCAACGAGAAGACTGAAGCTCAGCTTTGTAGAGAGCAAACTTGCCAGGCTTTTGGTGCTTCCTCTCGGTGAGTCCAAATCGGTCCCAAAAGAAGAGCTTCCAGATGGTGTGCTCGCATGAAATGAATCGTTTTCTTGTTGCTGGTCGAAAAAGATTCCTAGCAGCACATCGTAATGCCGCTTGCAATTGCTTCTCCATATCCTTTCCAACGTTTCGAAGCAGCTCTCTACCAACTTCAATGGAAGGTATCCACACTTCTCTTTCAAGAATCGCCGCAAAAGACTTTCGTGCAACCTGAGAATCTTGAAGCAAACTAGCATTAGTGTATATTCAAACTTTACAAAATTAAAATACCTTGCAGTTGAGGAAGAGGGTGAGCAGGTGGGATTGGTTCTTCATCATCCAAAATTATTAATGTACTCTCCTGATCTACTGTGTTTTTTTTTTATGGAGTAAGTATGTTATGTGCAAAAAAAATAGCTTCAAAATCTAACTCATACCTTGTTCCTGGCCCATTGTATTTTGTGATAAAACCAAAACCGGAAGAGCAAATTCCATATTTGTGGCTTCCACCGTCTGGTTAGGTTGGAGGATGAGAGATGTTTGATGTTCTGTCATGCTGAAGTATGGTGATGGTGGTATGTGGTGAAGGACGTTGTTGAACGAGGATGTGTGCCATGCTTTCAGCCTGTGGGAATTTATATTTTGGCCCCTAACAACCACGGACCACTCCCCAAAACCTGCACCTTGGAAGGAAATTCTTCAAAGTCCGTAAATGTTCGTGGCGAGTTCGTTGTGCCAAGCAGGAATTTTTTTCGAAGACTACTAGAATATTTCTCTCAGAAAAAGGATGCACGGCTGCCCGTGTGACCACCTTGTCACTTGTTGGTAAACTGTTGTTTCTTGCCTTGTTGCTAACTGGCTTCGAAGGTCCCTGCCGGAAAATCTTCCCAAGGAGGAGCGCGAACGTTTCAAACAAATGGTGAATAGCTTTGAAGCGCAAACGGTCTGGACCTTTCCCTTGCCAGGCAGTGAGCGCGATGATGTGTGGGTGCCCAGATCGGAATGGGCATTGAGATATCTCCTCAACCACCTCTGGGAAGACCATAAACTGAATTTGGGGGATGTCTACGCCCGCGAGGACATGTCAGAAAAGTATACACTTAGGCAGTTTGCGGAGGTAGATTTTTGTTTTTTTGTACGATATTTTGTTTACTACGCCATGACAAAGGAGCTTTTCTTTTGGCATAATTATCGGTCCACACCAACTGGCATTCTATAATTCAATGGGTACTAGCGTGGAAAAATACAATCCAGCCTAACGAGCAATTTCTCGCCAAGGTATCATGCAGAATTGTTTGTTTCCGAAATCTCTAATACTCCTTCCAGTACGACCACAAGGACTTACGCACACATATGATTACTCATCACTCTGATTCGCTCAACGAATGGCAAAAGAAATGTGTGAACGTTGAGGCTGCTTTTAAGTATCTCCCTCGCAAATTCCTAATACTTTGGAATGCTGCGCTCCATAACTCTCATCCTCCTTCGGGGTTGATCTCTCATTGTCCCCAGGGAACGGGAGTGTCGCAACGTCGTACCAGTCAGCAATCATATGATACACAACAAGGAGGGTGGGGACAACCACCCCCACAACAACAAGCAGCGCCTCAACAACGATACAGCCAGCTGCCTCTGTCGCGGGGACAACACAACAACATACTTCCTGGGGTGATTGTGGTAGGAGGGTTGGGGATACTTGCTGGGCTGGGGTTCCTGTGGTGGGCTGGAAATAAGAGAAATTAGTTTCATAGATTATAATTTAAAACAAAATATCCTGTATGTTCGAAAATTCTCCAAGCACGCAACCAACCGTTATTCTCCCGCGGTCTCCTACAGCTCGCACCAGCCTCCTCTCCAATGCCTTTCCTCTACAAAAGGTTATACTAGAATAAAACTTGAAGTTCTTCCAGTTTATTGCTGCCTTCGTAGAAGTAGGCTATGCTTATAGACTCAGCAGGGTAGGTCTTGTAGTAAAGGACAGAGTCTCTGTTCGCTGCCTTTCGCACCCTCAAGAATAGCTGTCGCGTGGCCACAACGGTTTTTTTTGATTTTGGGCCAATAAAAATCAACCAAAATTAAACATCCGCGGAATCAACGAGTATGACAGGATTAATTAATCAGGAGTTTTGTCAGTACAAAGATAAAGTTATTACTTATTTTAACCTAACAAAGGTTTATTAATAATAAGATGTTTTTTTTTTTTTTTTTTGGTTTGATAAACTTTGTTCTTTACCCTCACCCAGAGTCGAGACAAAAGAAAATGAAGGTTACAATAGTGCTATTTCAATGTGTACAATAACTAGAGCTAGCATTTATCCTCTATTCACGCTCTGCCTTGTGCCTATCTTCTCACAAATTGTCTGTGTAGTATCACTTTTGCCTATTTTCACACCCAGTGAACGGGCCATATCCTTTACCCGTGATTTCGAGTTATCAATACAGAACTTCTTTAGGTTGCGATTCGAGACTTGTGCCCAGGAATCGAAATTCTACATGCAGCTTGTTAGGTTATGCGGTCTCAGTGGCTGAGACAAGGTACCGAACATGCAGGACAGTATTCATAGATCCGTCCACGGTTATCACCACTTTTGGTACGTCGCAGCTCGCACCTTTTATTACAGGAGGCACACTTCGGGCGCTTAGTGGAAAATCTAGCACAACAATAAACTCAGTAGGTTTGTGTAAGTTACAAGAAAGGAAGTTACACATACCAGTACTTTCCAGGATTCTGTCGGTGTTTGATACTTTGACTTCTTTTGCTTCTTTGTGGGCGACGTATTTCCCTCATTCGCTTGTGCTTTTCGCTTCTTTTTCTTCTCTGGGATACTAGTGGTATCGCTGTTTTGCAGAGCCTGCGCTTCGCTCTTGTCGCTCTCTTGACCCTCATCGTCTGCTTCCTCTGTTGACTTTGGAAGGACAACCTTGTGATTGCCACCGGCTGCATCAAGGATCTCTCTACGGAGCTGTGATGTTCTCTGTCCTTTGATAGGCATGGTGTCAATTCGGAAACATGTTTGTCGGTAGTTACCTAATTGCTTTTCTGATGACAAGGTCACCATGCTAGGCTGTTTGGCTAGCACCTGGCCCAGCTGCACAAGGGCCGCTGGAGTTTCATCATGACGAAGAACTTGGCGGCTGCGTAGCTGTACTACAAAATCGCTAATATATGGACGCACATCCTTCGTTATTTTATTTTGGGATTGGTGGGTACGTACGTGGGCAAGGCTACAGGAATTACGTCGTATATACCTCGTACATCACAACTAATAATAGGCTCTAGCTCCACCTGTCGGGCATTCCTTGAGACGTCGTGCAAGAAGCGTGACAATAAAAGCGATTCCTTGTCCTGGTGAGAATTTCGCAACACCAACGTTATCACATTGGCAAGAGGACTGCCTCTGCATGCAGAGCGATGATCAGCGTTGTGAGAAACTGAGCTCAAGTTAGATAAGTTACTGTTTCGGATCACAATGGGTAGTCTCCCACTTTCCAACTGCATGTATCTTCACCACATTTTTGTGAGACGATACAGCGAGACGTTTCATGAATGCATGTATGACCTCCTCTTCGCCATCCTTTTCGAGGTAGTCACAATGATCGAGGGTCAGCTGATTGGGGGGAAATGTTGTTGTCGTGAAATACTTGTATCAATTGTTATACGCACGATAGTGAAGTTATGACGAGAAATCCAATGGTCTACTTCGTCTGCGGAGATAAAAGAACTTATCCCGACATCCCGTTGCGAATTACAGGCCGCTAATACAACCGAATCTTGTAGTCTGCACCCATGAGTACCAATATGCACCCAAAGCCGTGACTGTTGAGGGAGATTGGCGAAGGTATTCTCCAAATTCTGTTTTGTTGGCTTGGTATGATTTTCGGAAAATACAATAACTCTGTGGAACCCCGAATCTTCAAAAACGCGTTGCAAGTTTTCGACGTCCACGGTATGACCCTGCAGGGACCTTTCTCAAACTTGGAAGGCGCAAAGATTATGGCAGTGCTCTTCTCAAAGAACTCCCTGGTCGTGAAAAGCAGCTCGTTCTCCTTCTCCTCCATTTGTGCGTGTGCAACAAGAAAAAGCTAAATAAAAAACGCGCGAAAGCAGAAAACAAAGCCGTTTTTCAAAGCAATCAAAGTATTGGCGACGGAGCAGCAACCACACTGGCGTTGGTTCCGCCTTCTGGCAAAGTTGGAGGATATGAATCGGATGAGTAGCGTGTGGGGGGTGACCTTTCGACAAGACCTCTTGAAGTCCACAGACCCACTTCACCACCCGGAAAACTTGCACCCTCTTTGGGATGATGCGATTCGCGAAGCAAGCTTCCTCCCTCCTACCCTTTCAGAGTAATATGAAGTATGATACCTGTTTGTAATGCCGCGCGATCCATTGTGTTAAAAAATT
>Ga0209935_1002532_pt1 | contig 21962 bp, 24 predicted proteins | sample ThiBio_1000_plan_2_FD_183958 | JGI IMG/M metagenome (GOLD analysis project Ga0209935, IMG submission 183958) | Wastewater bioreactor microbial communities from Cape Town, South Africa - Thiocy_cont_1000_plan (SPAdes) | ecosystem: Engineered > Bioreactor > Thiocyanate-remediating >...
TTGGTTGGTTGGTTGGTTGGTTGGTTGGTTGGTTGGTTGGTTGGTTGGTTGGTTGGTTGGTTGGTTGGTTGGTTGGTTGGTTGGTTGGTTGGTTGGTTGGTTGGTTGGTTGGTTGGTTGGTTGGTTGATTGGTTGGTTGGTTGGTTGGTTGATTGGTTGGTTGGTTGCGTCGTGCGATCAATCGAATAGGATCATCTCCGTGACGAAGGTCGTGTCGGTGAGTGCTGGAAAGGTTCGTTGCTGTCGGATGAGCCATTGTCGAGTCGCTGCGATGAGTCAATTCAACCGACTCGATTCGATTCGATTCGATTGATGCAAATGAGTTGATGCGACTGATGGGATTCGACTGACTCGATTCGATTGATGCAATTCGATTGATGCTGATGATCTCGTAAAAAAGGTCCAAGAGGCAACGGGAATGGTGTTGTACACCATGTCGTACAAGGCCATTGTGTTCCGACCGTTTATCGGTGAAGTACTCGATGCCAAGGTTTCGACCGTCACTGCGGTGCGTCGCGTCAGCTCGCGCGCACGCGTTCCTCGTGGCGATGATACTGTTCTCCCAAGTGATCGCTGACGAATTCATTGACACTATTTAGGTGGGAATCATGGCGCAAGTCGGTCCATTGCGTGTGTTCGTATCTCAAAACGTACGACAACGTTGCTCTAGAGCAACGCAAGAACCTCTCCTCTGTGCCATGCGCGCGAGTCTAAATCGAATTCGATTCAATCGTGATGCTTGTAGTCGATTCCGGAAGATATGCGCTTCGATGGAGGCGCGTCTGCGGGAGCTCCTCCGGCTTGGATCTCAGAGGATGGCCGTGTTCGCATTCAAAAGGTACTTGCTACGCGATGAACGCATCAAGAAGACGACGAACGACGAGCGCCGGAGATCAGACAGAGCGACTCACTTGAACATGTAGGAGGATGCCATTCGACTCAAGATCATTGGTAAGAGCGTCAAGGTCTCTGATATCGTACGTGACCAATATCCTACGTTCGATTTGTGCGTGTGGGGTGAGCTCTAGAGCACTAACGCTCGTTGATATCATGTTCTTGTGGTGGTAGTTTGCTGTTGGCACGATCAAGGGAGACTTCTTGGGCCCCTTGAACTGAACGCAGGAGCCTCGGTAGAAGGAGAGACGGAGTACCAACAAACTGTGCTGCAGACATTGGCAGCGACAGCAACCTAGCAATGTAGAGAGTGGCCCGCGGCCGTGTCTCTCGTGTAGAGTAATTCGAGATGCTACTTGCACATGTGAGTGACATATATCTCATGGAACGAATATCGCAACGCTGTTATCCAGTAGTAAAGGGTAGCACGCTTACACGAGAAGCCGGTACAGATAGACCTCAAGACACTACTCAGTAGGCAGGTTCATTATATTCAGCAAGGTCTCGACGCCTGCTGCATCATCGCCAATCAAATCAAAGGAACGAGAAGATCTCGAACAAGATCTCGTTCGGAATCATCGACATCGATGCCGACTCGCCGTCATCGACCAGCGATCGAATCATCGTCATCGTCGAGACGGCTTGCTTGATCCATCGAGGGGCATATCGATGTCGATCAGGTCGCCATATGAACGTGTCGGCAAGCCATTGATTGGCTCCAATCACATGCACTTGATTGCCTGCCGTGAAGGCGACGAGACCTCGATGCTCGTCGAATGCAACGGCCGATGGCCTCTCGCGACCACAATCGAAGGATGAGATGTGATGGCCTTGGTGAGTGAATGATTGCAATCGAAGGTTGTTGTAGTCGGCGACGATGATTCGGCCTTGGTTGTCGATGCATACTCCATGAGGAAGCTTGAACTGGCCTGGTTGGTCGCCTTGTTGGCCGAACTCGAACAAGAACGAGCCATCGATCGACGACAATACTTGTACTCGATCATTGAAGGTATCAGCGACGATGATTCGGCATCGATCATGATCGATTGCAATGCTTGCTGGTCCTAAGAATTCTCCAGGTTGAGATCCTTGGATGCCGCCGATCTCGAACAAGAACGAGAGATCGATCGACGACACGAACACCAATCGATGGTTGTTGGAATCGACGATGATGATGCGACGATGATGGTTGTCGATGGCGATGCCTTGAGGACAGCTGAACTCGAGATCTCCTGATCCACGATGGCCGATGGACGATAGGAACGATTGGTTGCTCAGAGACCACGATTGTACTCGATTATTGCCGTAATCAACGATGAGGATGCGATCATGATCGTGATCGATCCTCAAGTCGAAAGGATTCACGAGCTGGCCTGGCCGGTTGCCTTGCACGCCGAGCTTGGACACGAACGAAGCCCCGTCATCACACGAGAATACTTGCACTCGATTATTGCTGGAATCTGAGATGAGCAAGAGACCTCGATGATCGAACACCAAGCCTGATGGACAGTTGAGCTGGCCATCGGCATCGCCTGGTTGCTTGGTGCCAATCGAGAACTTGATTCGAGCATCACTATCAAGAGGGTCGTCTTCCATCTCTTCCTCTTCAATCTCTCTCACAACTACAAAGAGATGATCCAAGCTCCAAACTGCTCAAACCAGAGAGATGGAGATATGAAGCTCTCTCTCTCTCACGAGACACGAGACACGAGAGAGACACCAAGCAAGCAGCAAGCAACGAGCAACAAGAAGCAACAAGAACCAATCGATGAAGGAACAAAGAACAGCACCTCCCTCCCTCAACCAACCACTCACTCACTCACGCGAGCCTATTCTTGCTGATGCTTCGTGATTCATCATGTCTTGGTATTGGTATTGGTATTGGTATTGGTATTGGTATTGGTATTGGTATTGGTATTGGTATTGGTATTGGTATTAGTATTAGTATTAGAAAGAGAAGTTGTTGATTGAGATTGATACAATGATTGATGAGAGAGAACAAGACTCATAATGAGCAACGCATTTGTGAGAGAGAGAGGCTTTGATTGATATCTCGTTCAAGATTGCGAAATACGACTTATCAATCATTCATTCATCAAGAGCTCTGGATCGGCTCAAAGATGCGAGAAGATCTCGAACAAGATCTCGTTCGGAATCATCGACATCGCCGAACACTCATCGATCAGCGATCGAATCATCGTCATCGTCGAGATGGCTTGCTTCATCCATGATGGAGCATATCGATGACGATCAGGTCGCCATGTGAACGTGTCGGCAAGCCATTGGTTGGCTCCAATCACATGCACTCGATTGCCTGCCGAGAAGACGATGAGACCTCGATGCTCGTCGAATGCAATTCCCAATGGATTCTCGATACCACAATCGAAGGACGAGATGTGATGGCCTTCGTGAGTGAATGATTGCAATCGATTGTTGCAGTTGTCGGCGACGATGATTCTGCCTTGATTATCGATGCATACTCCAAGGGGATGCATGAGCTGGCCTGGTTGATTGCCTTTGGAGCCGAACTCGAGCAAGAACGAGCCATCGATCGACGACAATACTTGCACTCGATCATTGAAGGTATCAATGACGATGATTCGATGTCGATCATGATCGATCGCAATGCTTGAAGGATATTCGAACTCGCCAGGTCGAGATCCTTGCCTACCGATCGCGAACAAGAACGAGAGATCGATCGACGACAAGAACACCAATCGATGGTTGTTTCTATCGACGATGACGATGCGATGATGATGCTTGTCGATCGCAATGCCTCGAGGATTGTGGAACTCGAGATCTCCTGATCCTTGATGGCCGATGCACGACAAGAACGATTGCTCGCTCAATGACCATGATTGTACTTGATTATTGGAACTATCAGAGATGAGGATGCGATCATGATCGTGATCGATCGCAAGGCCCCATGGATCCATGAACTGGCCTGGTTGGTTGCCTTCCTCGCCGAACTTGGACACGAACGAGCCGCCATCATCATCATCATCACGCGCAAATACTTGCACTCGATGATTGCTGGTATCGGCGACGAGCAAGAGACCTCGATGATGGTCGAACACCAAGCCAAGAGGATAGTTGAACCGGCCATCAGTACGGCGTCGTTTCTTGGTGCCGATCGAGAGCTTGATTCGAGTATCACGATCAAGACGATAGTCTCCCATCTCCACAATTCAATCTCTCTCTCTCACAACTACAAAGAGATACTCCCAAACTCCAAACTGCTCAAACCAAAGAGATGAAGATATGAAGCTCTCTCTCTCTCTCTCTCTCTCTCACGAGACACGAGAGACACCAGGCAAGCAAGCAACAAGCAACCAATCGATGAAGGAACAAAGAACAGCACCTCCCTCCCTCACCCAACCACTCACGCGAGCCTATTCTTGCCGATGCTTCGTGATTCATCATGTCTCGGTATTGGTATTGGTATTGGTATTGGTATTGGTATTGGTATTGGTATTGGTATTGGTATTGGTATTGGTATTGGTATTGGAAAGAGAAGTTGTTTGAGATTGATACGTTGGTTGATGAGAGCGGAAGAGTCATAAGGAGCAACCCATTTGGGTGAGGCCTTGCACGAGATATCAATCAAGCATTCATCAAGACCACTGGTACTTGCTTGATTGAGTGAGTGCGCCGGAAGATGAGAATGATCATCACATCATGGTGCAATTCTTCTGGTTGGTGGTGCTCTTGCAAGATAGATCACATGGCAGTGGTGATGATCTGGGGGTTGCAGTCTCGGATTGATGATCAAGAGGAATCTCGAGCTCTGGAGCCTCAAGATACGAGAAGATCTCGAACAAGATCTCGTTCGGAATCATCGACATCGATGCCGACTCGCCGTCATCGATCAGCGATCGAATCATCGTCATCGTCGAGATGGCTTGCTTCATCCATGAAGGTGCATATCGATGTCGATCAGGTCGCCATGTGAACGTGTCGGCAAGCCATTGGTTGGCTCCAATCACATGCACTCGATTGTATGCCGTGAAGGCGATGAGACCTCGATGCTCGTCGAACGCAACTCCGCGTGGATTCTCACTGCCACAATCGAGCGACGAGATGTGATGGCCTTCGTGAGTGAATGCTTGCAGCCGGATGTTGCGGTGGTCGGCGACGATGATTCGGCCTTGGTTGTCGATGCACATTCCAACAGGAGAATCGAACTGGCCTGGTTGATTGCCTTGTTGGCCGAACATGAACAAGAACGAGCCATCGATCGACGACAATACTTGCACTCGATAGTTGCCGGTATCAGCGACGATGATTCGGCATCGATCACCATCGATCGCAACATTTGTTGGAAAGTTGAACTCGCCAGGTCGAGATCCTTTGATGCCGCCGATCTCGAACAAGAGCGAGAGATCGATCGACGACAAGAACACCAATCGATTGTTGCCGGTATCGGCGATGATGATGCGATGATGATGGTTGTCGATCGCAATGCCAAGAGGATAGTTGAACTCGAGAGCTCCTGATCCTTGATGGCCGACGGACGATAGGAACGATTGGTTGCTCAGAGACCATGATTGCACTCGATGATTGTTGCTATCAACGATGAGGATGCGATCATGATCGTGATCGATCGCAATGCCGTACGGACATACGAGCTGGCCGAGTTGGTTGCCTTGCACGCCGAACTTGGACACGAACGAGCCATCATCACACGAGAATACTTGCGCTCGATGATTGCTGCCATCGGCGACGAACAACAGACCTCGATGATGGTCGAACGCCAAGCTTCGAGGATTATAGAACAGGCCATTAGCATTGCCACGTTTCTTGGTGCCGATCGAGAGCTTGATTCGAGCGTCACGATCAAGAGTATCGTCTCCCATCTCTTCCGATCCAAAATCTCACTCGCAACGACAAAGAGATATTCTCAAATACCACAAACCTCTCGAACCAACCAAGAGATGGAGACGCACACGCAGCAACAACGAGACGATGAACGAAGGAAAGAACACTACGGCTTGCGCATGATGTCTCTCACTCTCTCGCGCTCTCACACAAACAACGTTGAAACTTGAAGAACCGACGCCACCAAGTGAGAGAGAGAGAGAGAGAGAGAGAGAGCTTGATGGTTGTGATTGGCCATTATTGATGGCATGATTGAACGAATGGTATTCGAGCGCAAGCAGTGGGAGGGTCTGAACAGCAGCTGCTGGACGGTGGTCGGTAAGCCTCATCGCATTCAAACGAACGCGACATTCATTCGCTCATTCGCTCATTCGCTCTCACTCATGTACAACCATCCCCATCGGAATAGCGACTCGGTCTCTCGGTCCTTCACGACCGAACAACGAGCCAAACAAGCTTGGAGCTTGGGATTCTCATTGTTACAGCAAGGCCACGCGTTGCGGTCGCTCGAGCACTTCCACGCAGCGTTGCAGCTCGACGCCAGCTTTGCGCGGTGCCTCGTTGATCGAGCAGCTGCGTACGCTCAACTGAATGACCTGGCATCGGCACTCCGAGACGTAGATTGTGCGTTGGCTTGCAACCCGACCAGCGCATTGGCGCTGAGCACTCGAGCGGAGGTGCTGGCTCGAATGGGGCGATTCCACGAGGCACTCGCGTCATGGAATGCAGCGATCGACGTCGACGAGGAGGATGTGCAGTATCTCGTGTCTCGAGCGCGAACGTTGCTGGCGCTCGGACTCGTGAACGAGGCAATCATCGACCTCAACGATGCGATTGAAGCGTATCCCGAGTTCGTGGAGGCATTGATGATTCGCGGGCTGACCTTGATCGAGATGGAACGCCAAGAGGAGGGAGAGCGCGATCTCGCGAGCGTTCTGGAACTCGAGGCGAGCAAGGAGCGCGAGATCCAGATGACTCGAGATCGCATGAGAGTTGGCGAGAGCTTCACGAGTACGATATCGTAGCCGATGTGTGTATGCGAGATTGTGTGTGCGTTGAATTAGAGGTACTGATGATATGCGCGCTGCAATGGATAGCGCAACTCGCGGCTTCGATGCAAGGACTCGCTGCAACAACAACAGCAGCAGCAGCAGCAGTAGCAACCCCAATATCCAGCGAGGAGGATAGCGACTGTACCATCTCGATCTCGACGCAGCTCGCAAGTATGTACACGCGTAATCGTCGCGTGATCGTCGCGTGATCGTGGAATGCGAGTCCTCACTCGATCATGTCCGCGCATACCTTTTGTGCATCAGACGCCCTCGAACGAGCAGAACGAGCAGAAGCGCTGCTCGCAGGTATTGCCATCATTGCTGTGTCAAGTCGGCAGTCATCAAGATGGCTGACAGGCGTCATGTGGGGCGTGGGCAGAGGCGCTTCTGCGAGCGGAACAAGCCGAGCATCGCCTGCAACAAGCAACTCAAGCGAGCCAGCCCAGCGAGTGATCGAATGCTTGCTGGTGGCTCAACCACAAAGCCACGAGTGAGTGGCGTCATTGTATGGCCATCGAGCAAGTGAGCGAGATGTCGGTTGGTTGGGTCATTCGTGCCGACAGGAATAAGGTCAAGACCGACGAGTTGCATCGAAGAGCCTCGCTCACATGGCGAGCTCCATGGTCTTCGATCGTGTTCAACTTTGAGAGGTCAAGAGCATCTCGTGATTGGTCGATTGGATGGATCGATTGGTCGATTGATTGGATGGAGTTGGTGGGCCTCGTACCGAGGAGTTGTGGTGGAGCATCTCGCTAGCATGAAGCGCTCCGTTGGCCTTGATGTTGTTCTCCTGCAATCGATTGACGCGTGTGAGAGAGAGAGATATCTCGGTCTCTGATGCAAACGCCCAAGACCTTGAATCAATCGGGATCGAGATGAAGACTTGATCGATAACTTGATTTGTATTGATGAGAACGAGAGATCACAGATACATATCAAAGAGACTGTGCTTGCCAGATCCACAATAATGTGAGAGACACCACGCGACTCGGTGCCAATCGTTCAAAGTCATGGCATTGAGTCACTCATCATCCATCAACCTGACGAACATCGCCAATACAATCAAAGGAACGAGAAGATCTCGAACAAGATCTCGTTCGGAATCATCGACATCGATGCCGACTCGCCGTCATCGACCAGCGATCGAATCATCGTCATCGTCGAGATGGCTTGCTTGATCCATCGAGGAGCATATCGATGTCGATCAGGTCGCCATGTGAACGTGTCGGCAAGCCATTGATTGGCTCCAATCACATGCACTCGATTGTATGCCGTGAAGGCGATGAGACCTCGATGCTCGTCGAATGCAACTCCGAGTGGCTCAACGCCACAATCGAACGACGAGATGTGATGGCCTTCGGGAGTGAATGACTGCAATCGACAGTTGTTCATGTCGGCGACGATGATTCGGCCTTGGTTGTCGATGCACACTCCTCGAGGAACACTGAGCTGGCCTGGTTGGTCGCCTTGTTGGCCGAACTCGAGCAAGAACGAGCCATCGATCGACGACAATACTTGCATTCGATGATTATTGGTGTCGGAGACGATGATTCGGCATCGATCATGATCGATCGCAATGCCCGATGGATAATCGAGCTCTCCAGGTCGAGATCCTTTCTTGCCGACAGAGAACAAGAACGAGAGATCGATCGACGACAAGAACACCAGCCGGTCGTTGCCAGTATCGGCGGCGACGATGCGGCGATGATGGTTGTCGATGGCGATACCTTGGGGACAGTCGAACTCGAGGTCTCCTGATCCTTGCTGGCCGATGGACGACAAGAACGATTGGTTGCTCAGAGACCATGATTGTACTCGATTATTGAGCGTATCGACGACGAGGATGCGATCATGATCGTGATCGATGGCGATCGCCCATGGACGGAAGAGCTGGCCCGGTTGGTCTCCTCTCTCGCCAAGCTTGGACACGAACGAGAAGCCTTCGTCATCATCGTCATCATTGCAAGAGAATACTTGCACTCGATGGTTGAAGGTATCGACGACCATCAAGAGACCTCGATGATCGAACACCAAGCCTCGAGGTCCATTGAACGAGCCATCATCATGGCCTTGTTGGATGGTGCCAATCGAGCACATGATTCGAGCATCGATGTCGTCATGGTGCGGCTGATTGAGATGGTCGCTCATGTTTGCATCACACGCACAGCTGCAACAAAGATATCGACCGACACTGCACGAGACTCACACGACCGAGAATGAGATGCTGGGTTGTTTGAAGATACGAGAGGCAGACGATGACTGTGCGAGAGAGACAGACACGCACACACAGCGCGAGAGGCAGACGAGATGCGAGCACGAGAGGGACACCAAGCAACAACGACCTCGCTCTCTCTCAGACGCGCCACTGCTGACTCGAACACACTCGAAAGGACCTTCCAATTCATCGCCATCATGACCATGATCCACATTATCAACAACAATCGAATGGGTTCATTTCGCATGATTGATCGTGGCATTGAGACACATCGCAAAGAGCTCAGATACTGATGGCACACACACACACACACCAAGCGCAACTGCTTCCAATCTCTCTCTCTCTCGCGATCAAAGGAACGAGAAGATCTCGAACAAGATCTCGTTCGGAATCATCGACATCGATGCCGACTCGCCGTCATCGACCAGCGATCGAATCATCGTCATCGTCGAGATGGCTTGCTTCATCCATCGAGGGGCATATCGATGTCGATCAGGTCGCCATGTGAACGTGTCGGCAAGCCATTGATTGGCTCCAATCACATGCACTTGATGGCCTGCCGTGAAGGCGATGAGACCTCGATGCTCGTCGAATGCAACATCCGATGGGTATTCCATGCCACAATCGAAGGACGAGATGTGATGGCCTTCGGGAGTGAACGATTGCAACCGACTATTGTAGAGGTCGGCGACGATGATTCGGCCTTGGTTGTCGATGCACACTCCATGAGGATTACTGAACAGGCCTGGTTGATTGCCTTTGGAGCCGAACTCGAGCAAGAACGAGCCATCGATCGACGACAATACTTGCACTCGATGATTGAAGGTATCAGCGACGATGATTCGGCATCGATCATGATCGATCGCGATGCCTGATGGCCAATTGAACTCTCCAGGTCGAGATCCTTTGATGCCGCCGACCGAGAACAAGAACGAGAGATCGATCGACGACAAGAACACCAATCGATTGTTATATGAGTCGACGATGACGATGCGATGATGATGGTTGTCGATGGCGATGCCTTGAGGATAATCGAACTCGAGATCTCCAGAACCGTGTTTGCCGATGGACGACAAGAACGATTGGTTGCTCAGAGACCATGATTGTACTCGGTTATTGCCGGTGTCGACGATGAGGATGCGATCATGATCGTGATCGGTCGCGATGCTATTAGGATATTGGAACTGGCCTGGTTGGTCGCCCTTCTCGCCGAACTTGGACACGAACGAGGCCCCATCATCATCATCATAAGAGAATACTTGCACTCGATGATTCCAGTAATCGACGACCATCAAGAGACCTCGATGATGATCGAACACCAAGCCTGATGGGATGTTGAGCGAGCCATCAGCATCGCCTCGTTGCTGGCTGCCGATCGAGAACTTGATTCGAGCTTCTCGAGCAAGAGGGTCGCCTTCCATCTGCTGCACTTCAATCTCTCACGATGACAAAGAGATACTCCCGAGCTCCAAACAGGAATGATAAGGAATGATGATGCAGAGCGCATACAGGAGCAGGAGACACGCAACGAGCCAACGAACCAAACAATGAAGCCGATGAGACCTGACTGTGGCGTTCTCTACCTCGGCGGTTGCCTCTGGAGATACTACTGCCTCAACCCAAGACAATCAGCATCATATGTCGACGCGTGAGGAGCCAGTAAGCAACAAAGAACGATCGCTATGTGACAGTACAGCATGAGTCATCATGACTAGTAACTAGTAACGACTGTCGCGTGATGATGAGTCAGCAAGCAGCTGGAGTGACCGCCACGTCACAGCACCGCGTGGGTCATCACGCGACAGACTACTGCCTTAACCGTAGACCATCACCATCGTAGGCATCACCTTCCTTACGTGTATTGCCGATGACCTACTTGCCACACACGCACCCACACACGACACACCACACACCTCATCGCTGTCTGCTGCTGTGTCGCTCGCGTCTTACACACCGTGCTTCCTTCGTCGTTGTTGCATCTATCTCTTGATCTCTGACAAGCTAGCTTGATCTATCACTATCTCATCGCTATCTCTTGATCTCTGACTAGCAAGCTTGATCTCTATCATTATCTCTTGTTGCATCTATCTCTTGATCTCTGACTAGCAAGCTTGATCTCTATCGATATCTCTTGTTGCATCTATCTCTTGATCTCTAACTAGCAAGCTTGATCTCTATCATTATCTCTTGTTGCATCTATCTCTTGATCTCTAACTAGCAAGCTTGATCTCTATCACTAGCTCATCTCTATCTCTTGATCTCTGATTAGCAAGCTTGATCTCTATCGATATCTCTTGTTGCATCTATCTCTTGATCTCTAACTAGCAAGCTTGAGCTCTATCGATATCTCTTGTTGCATCTATCTCTTGATCTCTGACTAGCGAGCGACAACTCTCACCGACACAGCCAACAAGAGTAGCTTATCACTGCTCTCCTCGAGATGTCGACTCGCATCGTTACTCGTTCCAGGGCTCGCGCGTCGATCGACGAGCCCGTCGCGCGTCAACCTACCAAGCAGACGACTCGTGTGTCGAAGGCCGTGCAGGCGAGGAAGGCTAAGGCCGATGATCGCCGCAAGGCAGCCGCCGAGAAGCGCGCAACTCGAGGTCGATCATTGCCCGACCCGCACGAGGACGCGTCTGGCTCGGACGACGACGAGCCTGAAGAGATGAATGTCCAACAAGGTCGCGAGCCGCCTGAGGCACCGAACGCGCCAACGCCTGAGCCACCGAAGGCGCAGCCGCCAACGCCTGAGCCACCGAAGACGCAGCCTTCACCGGTATCAGGGCAGCCAACGACGCCAGACCAGTCACTGGTGAGGAACGGACGGTTCGACGAGGACGAGCTCGATACACCGCGAACCTGGGTACCGCGAACCTGGGTACCGCTCACACCGATACCGCGAACCTGGGTACCGCTCACACCGATACCAGGCACGGTTGCTCAAGGATCTTGCAGGCCCAAGCCGGACCTCCTACTGCGCACCGTACCTCTGTTCGACCCTGAAAAGAAGGGCGCGCGCAAGTGGCTGGAGACTTTTGAGCGAGCTGCACAAGCCAATGGATTGGATGGCAACACCATTATCATCGCTTTCAAATACAAGCTGGCCAAGTTCGCCGCGACATGGGCTGAAGCGCAACAACTCTCGACGTACGAGCACTTGCGAACGCGCTTCCTCGCGTACTTTGGATCGGCGCTGCGGAACGAGAGATTCCGGAGTGCCGTGGGCCAGCGTACTCAACAACCTGGCGAAGCACCATCCGCGTACTATTACGCTTTAGCAGCGTTGAACGCGCAGGCAAGCCCGGGCTTTAACGAGACTGAACTGCGCGACAAGTTTGTCGGAGGGTTGCACCCGAGTCTCCAGCCGCTCGCAAAGACTTGGTTTGGCGAGCTCTACGACTGGGGACTCCACAAGAGGCTCGACAAGCTCGACTCGAAGGCTTTCAAGATGGACATCATCAAGCGATCCAACCGCTTTCAACCGTACGCGTCTCCAAGCACCGATGCAGATGCCGGTCAGCGCAACACCGGTGTGCGTTTCAAGTGCCACCAACCTGGGCACCTCAAGTACAACTGCCCGAACGTCGGTCAACAAGCGACGTCGAAGAAGCGCGACAACAAGCAAGCTCTGTGCTTCAATTGCGAACAACCTGGTCACATTCAACGAAATTGCCCACGCAACAAGAGCAAGTCTGATGAGTCAGACCAAGTGACCCAGCAGGACCTCCAACAAGTTGTGAAGGAGCTCAAGAAGTGGGTGGAGATTCTGAAGGGCGATAAGCGGAGCTCGGACTAACGGGAACGACCAATCGCTACGACCTCGATGCTCCGTTTGGATCCAAGGACATTGAGTGGACGCCACAGTCGACACTGGCTGTGATGTTACTGTTCTTCACAAGCATATATATTGCTGATCGTTTACAATCATGTCTTTTATCAACGAACATATATTCGATTGTCGACTGCCAACAATGACCCATTAGTGGTCTGTGGTCGTGTCGACGTGGACCTGCGATTTGGCAACGTCGCAGAGACCTTTCATATTCAAGCGATTATCGTGTGTAAAACTTGTGTACTCAGATGCTACTTGGCATGAACACACTTGTGCAAATGGGTATTTAGATTGATTTGGATTCTTGGGCACTACGGTTGAGAAGACAACGAAGCTATCTATCTCGAAGGAGGGTATTGCGAGATGCTGCTGCAGCGAGACGACGGCGCAAAGAACAGTAGCTGCTTCCTCCTCGTGGTCTAGAGGGAGTGAGAGTGAGAGAGAGAGAGAGAGTGCTTTGTCGTTGGGCATTTGGTACTGCTCTTGCTGCCAATCCTCCCTCATCCTCCTTCCAACGATCTCGATCTGCAACCCAACGCTCTTCAATCTTCATTCTGGAGATCTCAATATGCGAGAGAGAGAGAGAGAGAGAGAGAGAGAGAGAGAGAGAGAGAGTGGTGATGCCAAAAATACCACCCAATCAGCGCAAAGCAAACGGGGCACGATCGGGGTATTGCCACGTGGCTGCCTTGCAGCAATGAGTGTCAGCTAAGAAGCCTTCTCTCTTTCTCTTTGTGAGTGTGTGAGTGTGTGAGTGTGTGGGGTGGGTGTGTGTGTGTGTGTGTGTGTGTGTGTGTGTGTGTGTGTGTGTGTGTGTGTGTGTGTGTTCGCGTTTGTTTTGTGCGTGCCTTGTGTAGTCCTGTCTGGGCTCCTGTAGTGGGATAGATTGCTACCATTAGAACCACCACTATCCAACATTCCCTACCTATCTCTCTCGCACGCGCGCGCTCTCTGATTCTGTCGTACACGCGCGCGCAATGGCACGTATCGACTGGGCTCGCTACAAACTTCAAGAGCTCGCACTCGTTGTGGGTCGTCGCATCCAATATACGAGCAACTTCGTGGCGTACTTTGGAGTGACGCCGAGCGTGTTCAGTGCCTTGTACTCCAAGGCGGAAGGCAAGACGAGCAGCAAGGCGCTCGCGGCAGGCTTGCATCTATTGAAGCACTATCCCACAGCCAGCACCGCGGACTGCGCACTCTTTGGTGTTGGTTCCTTTACGACCTATGAGCGTTTGGCATGGAATGGTATCGAGTATCTTTCTTGGTTGTCCCAACATGTGGTACGTCTGGCGCGGCAACGAATGGCGCACTCGAGTGACATTCGTACGAGAGCGAGTGAGAGCGATCGCGCTGAATCGCGTGTGCGTGTATCCAGATACAATGGGACAAGCGCTTGCAGTATGGAGGAGGCCCCGATACGCTTGCTCTCGCTCTCGATACGATCGCCTTCATCGTTCGTACGACCGACGATCAATACTACAGCCCCAAGCATCGCAAACATGCAGTCAAGGTATCGCCCTACACGGAGCATGCTCCAATTGTTATCTCTGTCTCTGTGTTCTCACTCGCGATATCTCATGATTGGTCATGCTCATCAGTATGAAATGGTTGTGACACTCAACTCTCGAGAACCGCACATTGTGTGGGTAGCTGGCGGCGTGCCTGCCAGGTACTGGTTGCTTGTAACACATACCTATCCTCGTTACCATATTGTTATCTCTTGTTGTTGTCGTCGTCGTTTGGGCCCCAAACGAGTGATTGCTCACCAGCGTTGCCCTGACAGAATCAAGGACCTTGAGTTGGCTCGCAGTAGCCACTTGCTGGAGGCTCTCGCGCCTGGCGAGCGGATGATCGCCGATGGTTTCTACGCCAGCGAGCCGAAGCTCGTGACGCCAGTGCGCAAACCGCGCGCTCGCGAGCTCGAGGATGCCGAGGTGACGTACAACCGCTGCCTGGCGGAGCACCACGAGCGCGTGGAACGTGTCTTTGCGATCATCAAGCAGTTCAAGGCCATGAGAAGCACCTGGAGAGCGCAGATCCACTCGCAAACGACGGCGTTCTTTGCCGTGTGTTGCGTCGTGGAGATGATGTTCGACACGAAGGAGCTGGAGCTCGATGGTACCGACGCCCGTGAGGACAAGGATAGCAACTACCGGAACGACGACGGCCACCGCGACGCCGCCGCTTATGACGACTCTCGTGACGACGGTTACGACGACTATGGACCGAATCCCGATGGCAGCAATGGCGAGGAGGAGCTCGCTGATGACCCGGACTATGCGTATTATACAGGCTTCCGAGATAGAGATGATACAATCTCTGAGGGCCGATCTACCTATCGTGATCTGTCGTGATCTTTCTATTGTGCCAATCGCTATGATGATGATGTAGCCTCTATCTATTTGTTTGTCTTTCTGTTTGTCTGTCGTGATCTATCTATTGTGCCACTCAAGTAACCGCGAATGTTGCTGTCGGAGGTTCGTAACCGCGAGTAAAGATTGAGAAATGGCACGCAGGCGTGTTGCGCATTTGTGGCTTATAATGACTAAGAGGGTGCAGCATGTGTCGCTAACCGAAATCCAAAGGCTGGATGCGTGGCACTATGTGATTGTATCGTCGTCATCATCATCAACCTGACAAACACTGCGATACGATCAAAGGAACGAGAAGATCTCGAACAAGATCTCGTTCGGAATCATCGACATCGATGCCGACTCGCCGTCATCGATCAGCGATCGAATCATCGTCATCGTCGAGACGGCTTGCTTCATCCATCGAGGAGCATATCGATGTCGATCAGGTCGCCATACGAACGTGTCGGCAAGCCATTGGTTGGCTCCAATCACATGCACTTGATTGCGTGTCATGAAGGCGATGAGACCTCGATGCTCGTCGAACGCAACTGCCGATGGATGCCCGATACTGCGGCAATCGAACGACGAGATGTGATGACCTTCGGGAGTGAATGATTGCAATCGATGGTTGTCAGTGTCGGCGACGATGATTCGGCCTTGGTTGTCGATGCACAATCCAAGTGGAAGCTTGAATTGGCCTGGTTGATCGCCTTTGGAGCCGAACATGAGCAAGAACGAGCCATCGATCGACGACAATACTTGCACTCGATTATTGCCGATATCAGTGACGATGATTCGGCATCGATCATGATCGATCGCGATGCCTGATGGATAATCGAACTGTCCAGGTCGAGATCCTTTGATGCCGCCAGTCGAGAACAAGACCGAGAGGTCGATCGACGACAAGAACACCAATCGATGATTGTTGGTATCGGCGATGACGATGCGATGATGGTTGTCGATGGCGATGCCTCGAGGACAGTTGAACTCGAGATCTCGTGATCCTTTCTTGCCGATGCACGACAAGAGAGATTGGTTGCTCAGAGACCATGATTGTACTCGATAATTGCCTCTATCGACGATGAGGATGCGATCATGGCCGTGATCGATGGCGATGCCCCATGGATAGTAGAGCTGGCCTGGTTGGGCGCCTCGCTCGCCGAACATGGACACGAACGAGAAGCTCTCCTCTTCGTTGCAAGAGAACACTTGCACTCGGTGATTATTGGTGTCGACGAGAAGCAACAGGCCTCGATGATGGTCGAACACCAAGCCGCGAGGCCACGACAACACTCGATCGTGGTAAGTTGGTTGGATGTCACCAATCGAGAACTTGATTCGAGCATCGATGTCATCATGGCGCGACTGGTTGAGATGGTCGGTCATGCTTGAAGCGCGCTAAGCAAGGAGATATAGAGATGCTCCAAACTCCAAATTGCTCAAGCCAAGAGATAACAATGCACCAAGCACACGAGACACGAGAGAGAGCGAGAGAGAGAGAGAATGGCAGAATGACGATGATGGAACGGAGACGGGAATAAAAAAGAAAGGGAGGGAAGGGCGGAACAAGACACGAGGGCGTTTAGCTCAGATGGTAGAGCGCTCGCTTTGCATGCGAGAGGCAGCGGGATCGATACCCGCAACGTCCAGAAAGGGGCAATTATCTTGTTGCCCCTCACCTTCTTGTTGTTGCTGATATCTTGTTGCCCCTCACCTTCTTGTTGCTGCTGATATCTTGTTGCCCCTCACCTTCTTGTTGTTGCTGATATCTTGTTGCCCCTCGCCTTCTTGTTGATATCTTGTTGCCCCTCACCTTCTTGTTGCCGCTGATATCTTGTTGCTGCTGATATCTTATTGCCCCGATTATCTTGTTGCCCTCACCTTCTTGCTGCTGCAATTATCTTGTTGCCCCTCACCTTTTTGTTGCTGATATCTTGTTGCCCCTCACCTTTTTGCTGCTGTTGCTGTTACCCCCTGATGAACCTAGCGGATCCTATCAACGAGTATATATCGCACGTAACGTTGCAGTTCGTGCAGGGCTGGTATCGTAGGTGCAAGTTTATCCGTCACTCAAGTGTGGACGATGAATAAACTCGAGCTACGCGTCGTCCTCGTAGTCACCGGTGCAATCGTCGTTCGAGGCTTCCGATCCCATCAGGCGTACATGCGCGATATCGTCCGCTTCGCTGATACCAGGGAGTCTGGCGAGACAAATTCGGTGGTGCTTTGTCGATTGGCCTCCGCAAGAAGCGAGGGTAAAGCGGCCATCAAAGCCGCCAGCCGCTGGTGTGCTTGTTCGATCGGCAGTTGCAAACTCCTGCGCCAGTGTCAGTATTACAAACATACTATCATACTATCATACTATCATACTATCATACTATCATACTATCATACTATCATACTATCATACTATCATACCGGATTTCTTTGACTGCTCGGGTCAAGTCCGCATGCTGCGTCATCATCGCAGCGAACTCTGCGACGATTCGGTTGGCTAACAACCGATTGCCAGCGGGTGTAGGCGGATAGGCAGCCGGATCAGCAGTCTGCAGTGCAATTCGACGGTGTTTTGACCAGGCATCGATAGGGAGCAGCGGCTTTACGCGGAAGAGCTCGTTGCGCTGTGCACGGTCGAACGCAGCTTGTGCCTTGCGCTGGCGCTTGGTTTCGCGCTCGTCAGCGGCAGCTTCATCGCGAGCACGCTTTCTGGATGACCGCAAGCCGATTAGCACCAGAGAGCCACTGACGTCACAACGCACCACCTACTGATACTCACTTTTCCTCTTGTCGGCGCGCTGTCTCCTCCGGGTTCCCGGCAAGATATTGCGCAGGGGAATCTTCGAGAGAACGCGCAATCCATTGGGCAGGCTGGCAAGCGTGGCGATGCAGATACGGCATGTGGCAGTTGCTACAAGGCGCGGGCGAGCGAGCTATCGTTCGTGCATCGATAAGCATCACTTGCAGCAGTGATACAAAGTATCAACATACTTGTCGGAGTAGGTGTGGCAGGAGTGGCAGTGGCAGCAGGGGTCGACGAAGTACTGCTCGTGCAAGAGATTGCTGCGGGCCGTTCGGGCGACCTGCTGCGGCGCGGGGCGTGACGCGGCCCGGCCACTGGAAATGGGAGGCTAGCCTCCCATTCTGGGTAGCGATCTCTCGCTACTTGGACCTTGCGCAAGAGCCCGTCGGGCTCGATGTTCAAACGCGCCAACAACCTAGGATTCAAGCAACGACAGGTCGTTACGACCACGGCTTCGGACACGAAGGCTGCGCGTGTGTGCGCGTACGTACTCGTCAGTGATGTGCGGAATCACATAGCCAACATCATACCCGTTTGCCAACAAGATTGGTAGCGCATCCGCGAGGCCAAAGTACTTGACCCAAGCAAGAAACATCGCATCGCCCATCATCAAAAAACGCGTGTGCGCGGGGGCGCTGGAGAGCAAAGCGAGTCAGCCGCGATCGGGCATGAGAAGGAGAGTGGCGGAGCTCAGGAGCGCAGAAGGGTCCAACAGGGGGTAAACAGCAACAGCAAGAAGGTGAGGGGCAACAAGATAATTGCAACAACAAGGTGAAGGGCAACAAGATAATTGCAGCAACAACAAGGTGAAGGGCAACAAGATATCAGCAGCAACAAGAAGGTGAGGGGCAACAAGATATCAGCAGCAACAAGATAATTGCAGCAACAAGAAGGTGAGGGACAACAAGATATCAGCAGCAACAAGATATCAGCAGCAACAAGAAGGTGAGGGACAACAAGATATCAGCAGCAACAAGAAGGTGAGGGGCAACAAGATATCAGCAGCAACAAGATAATTACAGCAACAAGAAGGTGAGGGACAACAAGATATCAGCAGCAACAAGATATCAGCAGCAACAAGAAGGTGAGGGCCAACAAGATATCAGCAGCAACAAGAAGGTGAGGGGCAACAAGATATCAGCAGCAACAAGAAGGTGAGGGACAACAAGATATCAGCAGCAACAAGATAATTACAGCAACAAGAAGGTGAGGGACAACAAGATATCAGCAGCAACAAGATATCAGCAGCAACAAGAAGGTGAGGGGCAACAAGATATCAGCAGCAACAAGAAGGTGAGGGGCAACAAGATATCAGCAGCAACAAGAAGGTGAGGGGCAACAAGATAATTGCCCCTTTCTGGACGTTGCGGGTATCGATCCCGCTGCCTCTCGCATGCAAAGCGAGCGCTCTACCATCTGAGCTAAACGCCCTCGTGTCTTGTTCCGCCCTTCCCTCCCTCGGGTGGGTCATCACCAACCTCCACGGGGCACGTTACCGAGTAGATCAGGTGGTTGGCTGCCCTCGCTGGCCTCGGCAGGCAATGGGATCGATTCCTCCACTGCATTAATCGGCGTCTTCGTCTCGCTCGTGCGGCTTGGTTGATTGATTGAGTGAGTGTGCCGGAAGATGAGAATGACGAAGGATGACGAAGAGGAGGTGCAGGATAGTATCGTGAAATCATGGCGCACTTCTTCTTGGTGGTAGTGGTGATCTTTCGAGATCGATCACATAGCGCAATGCGATCTGGATGGGCTCAAAGATGCGAGAAGATCTCGAACAGCAGCTCGTTCGGAATCATCGACATCGCCGAACACTCATCGACCAGCGATCGAATCATCGTCATCGTCGAGATGGCTTGCTTCATCCATCGAGGAGCATATCGATGTCGATCAGGTCGCCATGTGAACGTGTCGGCAAGCCATTGGTTGGCTCCAATCACATGCACTCGATTGCCTGCCGAGAAGGCGATGAGACCTCGATGCTCGTCGAATGCAACTTCGATTGGGCACTTGCGGCCACAATCGAAGGATGAGATGTGATGGCCTTCGTGAGTGAATGATTGCAGTCGATTGTTGTTGAAGTCGGCGACGATGATTCGACCTTGATTATCGATGCATACTCCAATAGGATCGTTGAACTGGCATGGCTGATTGCCTTTGGAGCCGAACTCGAGCAAGAACGAGCCATCGATCGACGACAATACTTGCACTCGATTGTTGTAAGTATCAGATACGATGATTCGGCATCGATCATCATCGATTGCAATGCTTGATGGACGATAGAACTCGCCGTGCTGAGATCCTCGCTTGCCGATGGAGAACAAGAACGAGAGATCAATCGACGACAAGAACACCAATCGATCGTTGTTACTATCGGCGATGATGATGCGATGATGATGCTTGTCGATCGCGATGGCTCGAGGAAGCTTGAACTCGAGATCTCGTGATCCATGATGGCCGATGGACGACAAGAACGATTGCTCGCTCAATGGCCATGATTGTACTCGATTATTGAACGTATCAACGATGAGGATGCGATCATGATCGTGATCGATCGCAATGCCCCATGGATGCTTGAGCTGGCCTGGTTGGTCGCCATACTCGCCGGACTTGGACACGAACGAGCATCCATCATCATCGTCACACGAGAATAATTGCACTCGATGATTGCTAGAATCGACGACAAGCAAGAGACCTCGATGATGGTCGAACACCAAGCCATGAGGGAAGTAGAACAGGCCATCAGCATCGCCTTGTTCCTTGGTGCCGATAGAGAGCTTGATTCGAGCGTCACGATGAAGAGCACCGTCTCCCATCTCTTCCACTTCAATCTCTCTCTCTCTCTCTCTCTCTCTCTCTCTCTCACAACGACCAAAGAGATGGTCCAAGCTCCAAACTGCTCAAACCAAAGAGATGAAGATATGAAGCTCTCTCACACACACGATACACGAGACACGAGACACGAGAGAGACACCAAGCAAACAAGCAACGAGCAACAAGAAGCAACAAGAACCAATCGATGAAGGAACAAAGAACAGCACCTCCCTCCCTCAACCAACCACTCCCTCACTCAATCACTTCATCGCTCTCTCGCTCTCACGATGCTACCATCGCCGAGCGGTGTCGAAGGAGGCGCAGCTATTGAGCACCGATGGACTGAACGCGAGACGCCAGTGCTACGACTCAAGATTGGAGGTGTTCCTACTCGTGCCTTGGTGACAGGTCTGCCTCTCCATCTCTCCCTCGCTCGTGTGTTGGTGCTCGTGATCGATCATGATTTGACTCGTTGTTCGATCACTCAGGAGCTCCCGAGAGAGTGGCAGTGATTGCGAGTAGCTACTTGAGCAATGTTCGCACGCTCGCTCAAGTACGCGAGTACCACGTGATCGTCGGTACTACGACCGCTACCGACCCACCAATCGAACTGCTGGTAGCCTCGCATGGTGTCGGTGGAGGAGGAGCATCCGTGTGCTTCCATGAGCTGTTTGCCGCAGGCGTCGACACGATCGTTCGAGTGGGCACGGCTGGATCGCTACAGGATCATCTACGAGAAGGCAGCATCATTGTTGCTTCGGGAGCTGTGCGTGAAGATTTGTACGTATGCAATGATTGGATGATTGGATGATTGGATGATTGGATGATTGGATGATTGGATGATTGGATGATTGGATGCTTGGATGATTGGATGATTGGATGATTGGATGATTGGATGATTGGATGATTGGATGATTGGATGATTGGATGATTGGATGATTGGATGATTGGACGATTGGATGATTGGATGATTGGATGATTGGATGATTGGATGATGATGATGATGATGATGATGATGATGATGATGATGATGATGATGATGATGATGATGATGATGATGATGATGATGATGATGATGATGATGATGATGATGATGATGATGATGATGATGATGATG
>Ga0209935_1002533_pt1 | contig 21954 bp, 20 predicted proteins | sample ThiBio_1000_plan_2_FD_183958 | JGI IMG/M metagenome (GOLD analysis project Ga0209935, IMG submission 183958) | Wastewater bioreactor microbial communities from Cape Town, South Africa - Thiocy_cont_1000_plan (SPAdes) | ecosystem: Engineered > Bioreactor > Thiocyanate-remediating >...
CTCATATCGACCACCTTGAGGCCAAGTAAAAATAGCTCGACCGTTTCTTTTATCATCAAGCCAGTCACCAATGTACTTTCGTCCATCAGCGAAAAACTGGGTACCTTTGCCATTTCTCTGGTTATTACTCCATTCTCCTTCTTTGTTATTCTGTAGTGATATGAAACAATTTGACATAGTGAGTTAAAATATGTATTCACATTAGCTATGTGGTTGCGGTATGAAGGTTTCGTATCTACCTCCGTCGTCGTATGTTTTGGTTATGGTTATTGTGGTTGTAGAATTCGATGAATTAGCTTAATGATGTTAAAATAAATGACTATATGCCTTAGATGCAAGTACTCACCGATATTAGTTTGGATAGTTGATTGTATCGTCATATTGGAAAAGTTGGTATTGATTTCGCCTTCTGCGTTAGTTGATATTTCTGTGAGATGAATAATAGTTAAGGATGCATGATCAAGTACGTCGGCTGCGACACGTATACGAGTGCCTAGTCCAAGAACTAGTTCTTTCTCTTTTGGATAATTGCTGTACGATGATATGTCTTTGGCATTGCGAGCCTCAATCATGAATAAAGTTGAAACTGGTCCGAGAAAATGTTTTACTGCGTTCAGTGCAGATGAACATGAACTAAAGTACCACCATGTTATTTCTTTGCCAGCAACATAGTTTTTGCTAATATCCACGTTGATACCACGCCATAGATTGATTTGACAACTAGGCAGTTTATTTATTGCTGTATCAAACAATTTTATGTAGCCATTCCAGGGTACTAATACTGATCGATCTTCTTCACGTAGTACTTTATTGAGTAATCGATACAAAGAGTCTTCACCCCAGTCCATTGTATAGAGATAGATAGCGGCAGATTCTTCCTGTGTTAAACCGTGTTCAGATGGAAAATGGCATTCTTGTTTTGCAATTTGGATAAAATAATCTAAGTCCTCTATTTTACCAATGAGTGGATCAAGCGCTTGTCGAAGACTAACTAGTGGATGTCTACGATATGCATATACAGGCGATAAACGTTTAGGTGTGATATCGATATCGGTAATTCGTAACATTTTAATAAAACTTACGCTTTTTTCAAAATAACTGGTACGTGAGACGAAACAAGTAAAATAAAGTTATCTTTCGTTATATCATCAACATTTATATGATGAAATGCATGTTGTACTTAGGTAAATAAAAATGATAAAAAAAAAAGTTGGAAGAAAATGTTTGTGTTCGAAGTGAAAAGATTTAATCCTTAAAGCAAAGAATCTTATCTATGCAAACATGCATCTGTTGAAGACAATTCGTAGAAAAAAAATTGAAAAAACATTGTTTTCATAGCACAAAAATGTTGGATACAACTGACAAGATTCTTCTTTTAATTCAACGAGCTGTACAACATTCAATGATGGATGTTCTAAAGCATTACTAACAACACGCAATCGCGTACCCAAACCAAATATAACTTCATTTTCATTAGGAAAATTACTGTATGTTGATATTTGCTTTCTACGTATAATTAGTGTTTACTCTCATCACCATCATCTTCATATTTTTCGGATTTAAATACTTGGAAAATCTCAATCGAAATAAACTATGTACGATTCAAATTCAGTTTTTTTCCTTTTATATATATATAATATGTATATCGAAAAGAAAAAAAAAGAAACGAACGAGAAAAAAAAAGAGATGACACAAAAAACGCGAGAGAGAGAGAGAGAAAAAAAAAGAAAGTTGCTGTTGCATCGTCTTCAAACACACGAAGAGATCTGAAATGCCACAACAAGTTCAACATGCTAATGCACGAACTTATTGCGCAAACAATCGGCAGAAAAAAAAGAAACGAAAGAAAGAAAAATGTCTGAAGAACTAGTAAAATTAGGTAAAATATAAACGATCGGTTAGAGACAAGAAAAGAAACTCATCAATACATAGAAAGCAATGAAAAGTATAGAAAATTCTTTGTTTCTATCGTGGATAATCTCGTGTTTGCTGTTGCTGTTGTTGTTGTGATGGTGCTGGATATGGATACGGTTCTAAATTCAGAAAAGAAAAACGATGTGCTTTATGAAATTTCGAAGATAGACATACGTTGAGGCACGGAAGACCAATCATTAACAGGCATTGGAGGAACAATTGTAGTTGCTGATGGTATATGACGTTTACGTTCACTTCCGATCGCAGCTGGTACCATTTTGTGGTCACTACCGGCACTTGTAGACGATAATGAAGGACCGGTTGAATGATTACTATTGGAAATGATAACAGTCGGATCAACTAAAAACAATAACAGATTGTAAATTTATACGATTTGATCATGTGAATTGTTTACCTGAAGCTAATGGTATATCATCACTGTTTGTATTTACATTTGGTGCTAGAGGAATATTATTTGTTTGTTGTGCTCTTGAATAACAATTCATATAACAATTAGCTACAAGTGCTGCAGCTTGATTGATATCTTGTGGTAATTGTCCTCTCGATGCTAATGTTCTTGCTATGTATGCAGTCACTGATGGTTGTGGTGGTGGCAATGGTTGTTGAACGAGATGTTGCTGTTGATTGGCTTGTAAATGATAAAAATGTAGCACTTGATTTTGTACTTGTTGAATTGCTTCGATATCTGATTGTTGTTGATATGAACGCGTTGGCGGAATATTCGGATACATTTGCTGAGCTTGTGCTTGTGCTTGCGCTTGTTGTGGAGGTGGTTGCTGTTGTTTTTGCTGTTGTTGTTGTTGTTCCATCATACGCGCAATATTGATGATATTTGATGATAATGGTCCTTGGAATTCGGGTGCACTTGGATTCAAACTCGATCGATTCGAATAGGTCTGATTGTTCATTAGTATTGCTTGATAGAGAGCCGATTGATTCGGAGGAAATTTCGGTTGTCCTGAATGAGAAAGATCATCGGTTAGTAGAGGTGGTCGATGTGAACCAATAGGTCCAAGTGGTTTTGGTTGATCCATCGAAGGAAATAATGGTTGTGGTTGAATGAATTGACTGGTTTGTTGTTTTAATGACGATGGAGACGATGATGTTGATGATGCTGTCGATGAACCTGTTTGACCATTTTGTTCGAGTGATATTTTATTCAGAGATGGAGATATCGATTGATGCGTACGATTTGCACCAGGTGCACGACTTAATTGAGATGTTGGTGATAGGGAATCGAAATTTGTTGATTGTACTCCACGATAACCAGGCGCAACTTTAGGATCGGGTTGTTTAGGTGATGATAGAACTTCGTTCATAGTAATCACAATTGGTTCTTGATGAGATTGTTTATTTGGCACATTCATTTTAGCAACATTAGCAAAATTCATTTTAGTTGTTGATTCTTCGTTTGATGTTTCTTTTGGTTTAGTAAGAACGTCAACAATGGATGTAGTTAAAATATTCGAAGCAAACGGATTATATTCTCCTGTCGGCAGCGGCGGCGGCGGAACAGAAGATTGTTGTGCGGCAACTAACAACGAAGTTGGTGCTGACTTTGTCGGTGATAATGAATTGATTTCCGACGAATTTTGATGAGAACTTGAATAAGGTCGATGAATAGTATTTTGATATGGATAATGATGATTTGAAAGAGGAGTTCTATTATGCGAAGATGATGTTTTCGGATGTTGTGTCCAATTAGATGGATTGATCGTCGTTGAATTGGATGTTGTTGACGATGATGATGATATGGCACGATTCGATCGATTCGAATTCACCCATGTCGCACCTGTAGATGTTAGTGGTTGAGGAGTTTTGATGGGAGCTGATGATGATGTTGAACGTGTAACGAGATTTGATGAGGTTTTCTTTGTTGTCTGATGGGTTGAACGAGGATTTATTCGAGATGTTGATGTTGGTTCAGTGTAACCAATGGATTCATTATTTTGAAATCTTGGTCCTGTATTCGATCGTTGTGTTTTAACGATTTCTTCATCATATTCATGATTAGATGTATTTGCTGTGGGCATTACTATCGTTGATGCGACTGCTGTCGTCGCTGTAGTCTTTGATTTTGTTGTTGTTGTTGCTGTTGGAGGTAAAAGATTGTTTAAATCCGTTTCAGAATTTTTCAATAAAGCTTGAATTAATTGATGTGCATGTTTAATTGAATCAGCATTGCCTTTGATTAAAATTGTTTTATCTCCAATGCCTCGTTTATTTTCGATATCAATCGAGGCTCCTGTGATTTCTCTCAAAGCATTCAAATTCGATCCCGATCGTCCGATGATTCTCGAATATTGCTCATGTGGTATCGTAATTTTCTTTTGTTTTCCAATCACTTCTTGCCAACCGTCATCCACAATCGTTGAATCTTGTTTTGTTTTCGATACGAGATTTTCTTGATGTCGTTCGATTTTTCTCGACATTGTATTTGTTTTCTTTTTATTATTATTATTATTATTGCTGCTGCTGTTGTTATTGTTGGTTATCAATGGTTGTTTAGTTGTTCGTTCGGGTGATGGTGGTTTTTGTACCATTTCAAGACGAGGATCTTCAGTAATCACTTCGGATATAATGGTTTCAACATGTTCTTCACTTTCATCAGGTGTTTGCTGTTCGATATTTGTTGGTTCATCGGTTGTAGCGGCAGTAGTTTGTTGTTTGCCTTTCTTTTTGGCTTTACGTTTTTCTCGTTTCTTTGCAGCTGCTTCTTTTTTAACTTGTTCACGTGATTTTTCTGATTCGATTTCTTTCAATAGATTATTCGCTGCTTTATTAGCTTCAGCTGCTTGTCGTTCTTTAGCCGAAATAATTAAATCCATACATGTTTGACATTTTTTCAGAAGATCTTTATCAGTTATCGTATTGATTAATCGACGACAATCAGTATCTGAAGGAAATTGTCGTACTTGTCTGACTAAATATTTGACTACTTTAACATGTCCTTTACGAAATGCAGCCATGAGACACGAGACTTTACGTGAATCGCTCGAATCCGCATCAGCCGAACGCGTAATTAACAATTGAACGACTTCTAAATGACCGCCATTACATGCCAACCATAGTGGCGTTGCACCTTTCTTATTTCGAACGTCGATTGTTGCTTTATATTGCAATAATAATTCAACGAATTTATGATGACCTTTATCAGCAGCAATGGTTAACGCTGTATCTTTGGATGTTGGCACAGGCGGTGCATTGACATCAGCATTGCGTTCCAATAAAACTCGGCCAACTTCAACATAACCGCCCGATGCCGATTCCATCAACGGTGTCAGACCAGTTTTAGCTCGATGTTCAATATTAGCTTTTCGATCGACTAGTAACGAAACGACTTCGGCTCGTCCTTGGAAACAAGCCAATGTCAATGCAGTATTGCGATTAGTTTCGATTTGAGCATTGATATCAGCACCCATATCTAACAGAAGTTTAACGGCACCAACATGTCCATTCATGGACGCGAGCATCAACGGTGTAATACCTAATTTACTGCCCGTTCGAGAATTGATTTCAGCACCGTAACTTAACAATAATTTTATAATTGGTACATATCCACCTGATGCAGCTAAACTCAGCGCTGTATAATCGGACACATTTCGATGTTCTCGATTAGCTCCGTTTTTTAATAGAACTTCGACAACATCTTGTCTGCCTCCGCTACATGCCAATGAGAGAGCTGTATCTTTCGTTCGTTCGGATTGTGCTTCGATATTTGCACCGTGTTCGATTAATCTCGAAACAATCGTTGCATGACCTGCAGTTGCCGCGAGAATCAATGGCGTAAAACCTTTCTTATCTCGATGTTCGATATTGGCATTACGTTGTAGAAGTAAAAGAACGAGTTCTTCATGGCCACCGGCGCACGCAAGTGTCAATGCCGTGTCATGATTGGATTCAGTTTCACAATCGACATCGATACGATTTTGAAAACGTAAATGAGAAAGATTCGTTGTTGTTGATGATGTTGAATGAAGAGGTAATTGAGATGAATGTTCGATACAACAGAGTGCGTGTCGATTGTCGATGGATGGCGATGGTGGACGAGGCATGTCCATTGTATCGAGCGAGAGATTGATTTGTTGTTGAGATGTCGATGATGAATCTTGTTGTTGCAAACTTTTCAGTTGTTCCATGAATTGTTTTTGATGTGCGTATTCTTCGATTTGTTTGATTAGATTTGGATTGTTGGTTAATGTTCGAACATGTTCGAGTTCCGATGGATGACTGGCAAGTTGTCTCAAATGTTCGAGGCCTTTTTTCGTATCTGTGTTGATTTTCAATGGAATTTTTGTTTGATTGAATTCATTCGTCGATGACGACGATGATGATAGAAATTGCAGATTTTTCAATTGAAGATTCATTTCATTTAAATGCAATTGATTCTCGTGAATATGTTGATCAATTCGACGATCGTATTTCGATAGTAAACGATTGGTAGATTTTTTTAGTTTCGAATGTTGTGTTGTCGAAGACGACGACGATGATGATGAGAAGAAATTAATCGGTTGACTTGATAGAGGAGGTAAAATAGATGAGATTTGTTCATCAAGTTTCGATGTCGACGATGAACTTGATGTCGAAGATGAAGATGTAGTACGTTTCTTTTTCGTTGTGAGAGAATGATTCGATGTTGAATTCAGATAATCATTGACTTGACAACGATATTCTTGATTGAGTTTTAGATGTTGATGAGCTTGATCATGTAATTCTTTTTCCACATGTTGAAGTTGCTTTAACAGATAGAGTTTCTTCGCTTGATCACTAGACTCATCATGTCCGGTTGGTGGTGATGGGATTCGATCGTTTGTCGGCCATGAATAGGCCGAAATATCAGTCGTATCAATATCCGTATGTAACTCATTTGGATTGGCATCGACAGTTTTTAAAACTTCGAGAATATTTTTCGGTACGATCTTTTCCAAACGTTCTAAGAGTATCGATGATGAATTATTGATTTCTAAAAGTTTCTCATTATTTTCTAATTTCATCTGTATTTCATTTAACGGTGGCGATGGCAATGGAAATGAACTCGGCATGGTCACTGTCAAATTCTTTTCATCATCATTTTCATCTTCTTCGTCATCGTCATCGTCTTCATCGTCCTCGTCGTCTTCATCATCTTCATCATCATCATCATCATCGTCGTTTGTTTCCATTGAATTCAATGTGCAATTGATAATACTCTTAGGATATTCGAGTAACAATTGAACTACAGATGTATGTCCGCCTTTAGCTGCTTCGATTAAACAATTGGATCGATCCTAGATTGAACAGCAGAAGATACAAACGAATGAATTCAGCGTCAAATTCATTACTTTTAGTAAATGATTGGGATCAGCACCATTTAGAAGTAGAATTGTTGCTAATTCGAAATGACCTCCAGCACAGGCCAGTGAAAGAACTGTTGCATCATTAGTTGAAGTTGATCGATTCACATCGGCTCCTTTTTTTTATTCAAAATAAGAACCCTTCGAGTGTACAAATCGACAGAATTTACCTTTGGATATCAGATATCGTACTGTACATGTGTGTCCTGCACGTGCTGCTTTCATCAACGGCGTACGTCCTTCATTTTCTGCATCATCGATATGTGCACCGGAATTCAATAAAATCTCAGCTACTTCTGTATGACCACTTTCACAGGCATAACCCAACGCTGAATCTCCAGCTCGAGTTGTCTGCGTGATATTTGCACCTGAAGAACAAAATGAGTGAGAGAGAGAGAGCGTTTCATTTCGAAGGATGATTACCATTTTCGATAAGAAATTGAACAAGCTCAATATGTCCTTCTTGAGATGCTTCCATCAGAGGTGTCGATTGTCCGAGATTGATATCCGCTCCGTTCGACAGGAGAATTTTGACAACGTCCAAAAATCCACCAGCACATGCCAATGTTACTAAAACGAAATCAATGGATAATTCATTTCGTTGTCGATTTCTTTCAAATTACATGCTGTTTCTTGTGCTTCTTCAGTTGTTCGATTAACATTTGCTCCTAAAGAAACAACGATGAATATAAACATTTATTCGCCAGTTGATCTACCTTTCGATATCAATAAATTCACAATATCATCATGTCCTTCTCGACTAGCTTCCATCAACGGTGTATAACCTTCGTCATTAACTTCTTCTAAATTAGCACCACGTTCGATTAAAAGTGAAGCTAACTCAAAATGACCACCACATGCACTCAATGTTAGAGGACTTTCGTAACTATCAGGTGGCATATTTACATCGGCACCATGATCAAGTAGTAATTTAGCTACTTGAACATGACCGTCCATACAAGCTTCCATAAGTGCTAAAGAGAAGACAAAATGAATCGTTTTCGTTTTTTTTTTGTTACAAATATGAATTTTACCCGTATGCATTTCATCAGTTTTATTTCCATTTTCTGAATAAGAATTGTTGTTTTTTTTTTTGTTATTTTTTGAAAATCAAAATGAACATACTGTCTTTCGAAGAATTATTCGTTCCAGCACCATGATCAAGTAAAACTTGAGTTACTTCGACGTGACCACCGCCTGCTGCTTCCATCTGAAGACAAGAATAACAATTCTTCTATCGTTTAGTTTCAAAAAAAGAGCTAAACTACCAATGGAGTATGTCCATTTTCATTTGTTTCTTCAACTTTTGCACCATGTTTCAACAGTAATCGAACAATTTCCACATAACCCTACATTGAATTCAATCAAAATAAAACTTCATCTTCAACTTATTGACCTACTCCTCCAGCAGCATAATGCAATGCAGTATTTCCTGATGTTGATTGTATATTTACATTTGCTTTATATTTCATCAAAAGTTCGACAATATCCAAATGTCCTGCATTGCAAGCTGAATAGACGAAGCAGAAAAAAAAACATATTACACCAAAAACACAAAATTCAATCGAACCTTCCATCAATGGTGTACAGTCTTGTTTATTGCCTCGATCATCCACAGCAATATCGGGTATGGTTCGTAGTATGAGTTCAACTAAATCTGTATAACCATTTGAACAAGCTAATGATAAAATACTATCTCCATCTTCATTGATATCATTTAAATATTCTTTGATATTTTTGGTATGAAGAATTTTTTCGACTGTATCAAGATCATTATTTACACATGCACGAAGAAGAACACCGGAATCTTTATTAATTAATTTCGATTTTTTTTCTGTGCCTATCGATGACGATAGATTGGCGTTTGAATTCGAATTCGTTGTTGTTCCTGAAGCTGATGGAGTTGTTGACGATGATAGAGCATTGGCAATTTCATGTAGACCATTGAAATTATTCGTTACACTACTTGTTAATAAACGTACAACTTGTTGATCGCGCCAGAAATCTTCAGGTATAGGAGAATTCGTGATGCCCGTTGCTTCGAGTATAGCGGCTAATTTCGCTTGTGTATCAGGATCAATTGGACCAATGTCTATATCATCGTTTGCATTATTATTTAAAGATAAATGTGAATGAGAAATAAATGGCGATGGAATATCATCATCGTCATCATCATCTTCTTCTTCATCACTTGTTTCATCCTGAGTGATAAAGATAAAAATGAGTTTTTTTTTTATTAAAAAGAATCAAATGATTTACTTCGATATCTTCTTCGTCGTCTGTAAGCATTCTATGACTATGATGTGGATAACGTGTTAAACCTACAGATATAATTGAAACGTCAGACAGATCAATAGATGAATCTTGTTTCGAATTATGTTTTAATGTTTGATCAGTAATTGAGGATGTTCGAGAAGTATTTTTCATAGGGAGAAAAAAAACAAACAAACAACAATTTAATTGTTCATGCTAAAAGTAGATTCAAAACAAAAATTATGTTCAATTGAAGAAAAGAAAAGAATTCTACACTTGGTATCGCAATAGAATTTTATTCGTTATCATTTTTAATCAAATTTTGAAAGAGAAATTCTAGTCGATGATGTCGACAACAGGAAATCGACGTAGAACAAGATGAGATACAAACACAAACAGAAACGAACGACGTTCGGTATGCTAAGTAGAGCAATACCAATATTATTGGACAAGGAGTTGATATTCTATGGATTGAGGTTTGCTTGTTTCGGCCATTGCTATGTTATCAATATGAGTTAACCAACCAAACAGAATTCATTGACGTATGGAAATATTTTTTCTTTGAATCGTTCGATTGATTTTCACATTCGAATATTCACAATGAAACTTTTTGTTCTTCATAAATATCTTTCTCGATAGATGTCGTACTCAATCATGAGAATGAATTTGTTCTACTATTTTTTTCTTCGGTCAAATAAAATTATTTATAAGGTTTTACACACTTATGTCTTAATGAATATTTGCATAAGAACACAAATGTATACACATATCAACTACTTTGATTCTAAGTAAAAAAGAAATGCAAGAGAACATCTGCAACAAATAAAAAAAAGAAGCGAATATTTAATTTTTTTACTTTCTTTCTCCCTTTCTTTTTTTTAAAAGAAAAAGGTGAATCTGAGTCATATTTGCGAATTTTTCTTATCAACAATGTCATTCAAACATTTCTTGGTGAGTACACATAAAAAAAGCGAGAAGTATAGGCGAATATTTATCGATCTGTAATCTAGATTGTTAACAACTGAAATAATGCCATCGAAAACAACTTGTTTAACGAATAATAACTGTTGTCGTCTTGTTCGTTTGGATAAATCATCACGTTTATTACTTCCGTTAGCACGTCGTAGTCGTCCATTAGCATTGTCTCGATGTCGACGAAATCTTTGTCAAAATTGTTTTCATATTAAACAAAAACAAACCGATGATCTAAGAAATTTATTCGTACAAGAAAATGAAAATCTTCGACATGAAATCGAATTTTCTCTTATCAATCAACATGAACACGAACAATCCGAATATGAATCAGCAGGAATGTTACTTTGGAATTTAAATACATCAGAGAATCGTTCACAAACGGATTCTCATCATCATGATCAATCGTTCGATGATACAGGTTCATTAACAAATCATGAAAAGAAAATTTTACTCGAAGAAGCCGTTGAAAAACTTCGTATCGTTCTAAATCATCGTTCAACATCTCCATCGAACAGTGAACAAGATCAAATTGAATTCACTTATCGAGCTTTACAAACAACTGTCAATATACTATCATCAACACTTGAGTCATTGCAGGATAACAAGCTTTAATATTCATTTAGGAACTCATGTCTTTGTTTTTTTTATTCGTAATTATTATCAAAGCAACCTCTAAAAAATAAACGAGAAAACCACTAAAAAAGAAAGTAATGTCAATGATGATGATGATGGTGGTGAGTATTATTGCACGATGAATAAGAATAACAAAGAGAAAATTGTTGAAATCAATTGAATATCTTGTTTTTGGCCATGATCGTATACTGATTGAAGTAAATACTGTGACGATGAGCCTGGTTGACGTGGTAAACGATGTAATTCTTCTTCTACGAAAAAAAAACATTCTTCTTCAAACAAACAAAAACAGCAGAATTCTCCTAAATTTACTTGTTCGTCGTCGAACGAATATATTGGCTTCGTTGCCATTGTATTCACATGTATAATTTCCATGAATAAAATCTTTATTTTTCTTTTTTAAATGTACAGTTAAACGTTGTGTATTCGATGAAATTGTTTCAATATGATGTTCATGATTATCAGCATCGAGATATTCTCCATCAACGAACCAATTTAATTTCGTTAGATCAACATTCGAATCACATAATAATGAACATGTTATTGAAAATGTTCGATTAACCGGATAGAGAAGTAAAGGTGACGGTGGTGATATATGTGGATGAGCTAGAGAGACACGAAAAACAAATAAATTCAAAATTGACTAGTTTAAGAAGAGAATTACAATTAACAAGTAATTTAATACTATGTTGACCGCTTGAACTTGATTTACATGTGTAGATGCCTTGATCTTCGGTTAGAACATTACTGATAACTAAACGTGAATTTGATGCCGATGATAGGAGATTGAAACGACCGATGGATGCATATTCAGGAAAGAGAATGTCACCAATAGAGATAAATGTTAATTGAGATCGAGAGGAATTCGGTTGAAACCAGGAAATCTAGTAGATATGATTTCTTTTTTTACAAGAAAAAACGAACGATGTTGACACTTTGAATACGTACGACTTCATTGGATTTTTTCAAAGAATTTATTGGACATGTTAATTCAACATCGGTTCCACATGTTGCGTGTATTGTCGATGCATGAGCTAGAGATAAGAAGAAAAAAACGTAAAGAATAATTCCAGTTCCCTGAAGAGCTCTTTTTTTCGTGTTCAATTTACTCGTCAATAATAATGATAGTAAAATGATGAAATAAATGGTGACTAAATCAGAGAAATTTTGAACGATTGAATTGATATTGATGTTCGACATTATTATCGATGAGAGTCTGCCACATTGCTTCTGAAATAATACATATACAATGCACTAGAGAGCTTGTATTGTCTCGGGTGTGATTAACTTTTTAGTCTAGTAGACGTCATTTAAATTGCTCTTTCTCTCTGTATGTATGTATGGGTATGTGTCCCTCTCTCTCTCTCTCTCTCCCTCTCCTTCTCTGTTTCTTTCTCGTTCGCTCTAGTTGCTACATAAACATACACACACGCCCATGTTCAAATTTCGATTTTGTCGTCGCCGTTTGATCGCTTTCTTCTCAATCAAAATCTCATTTGTTCTTTGACTACTACATGCTCTACGAGACAATGATGTTAGTCCCTGATATCGAATAGGTCCGCCTCGATCAACTCGACGTGTATAGACATATGAAATTTGTATTTTGTTGTTCTCACTTCTATTCACCTACTGATTTGATTATGAACTGAGGATGAAGAGGGAAAATTTTCTAATAAATTCTCCGATTTGCGACTATTTCTATTTTCGTGTTTGTTTGCTATGTTGTCTAATGATCAGACAATTAATTGATGTGTATACATGTATGAATATGTTTACACGAAATTTGATTCTCTGTTACTTTTTCCCATATGTCAACAATAGCATTGAGAGAACAACTGTTCAGTCTGTCTCATCTTTACATCGATATATTCTCTCATGTATTGAAAGAGCAGACGAAAAAAAAAGAACTAGAGAGTTAACTTTGAAGTTATAAGAAATACTTGAACAGTTTATTACATAAAGACAACAGACGTCGACAATGCGCGCTCATACAAAACAAAAGATTCTTTAATAAGCTAGATTAAATCTAAATATAGTCTTAAAAAGAATGAATTACTCTTAACTATTCATGACAATGTTAATACGAATCATTCTATTTAACTCGATATAATAAATATTCATAAATGACAAGAAAAATCAAATCAAATAATAAGAGATCTTTTCTATATTTATATCGAAATAATTCTCCTACACATGTTTAACATACGTACGTATATATACATACATATACCAATATTCATGATGCAATAAAATATGCATACGTAAAAAAATAAGTATAGCAAATGATACAATCAATCATCACTCATATACAAATGGGAATTGATCGATCCGTTCTTATTCTTCTTTCTTTCTTTCTTTCTTAAAGTTAAATTAGAACTATTTCTCTTCATTCTTTTCTTTTTTTTGGAATACGGTTACATTCGATCAATGTAATCAATGCAACAGATTTCCTTTTACAAAAACAAGACCTTCATAGATGACATTTCTAATCGATGCTCAATCTGAGGGTGTTGTATTCATACATACATAGATATATACATACTTGCATAATAGGTAACAGCTCGGTCTTGTCTTCATCATCTTCTCTATCAATATACAACTAATATGAAATATAAAAAAAAAGAAAAAGAAAAGAGTCAAATTCAATTCATATCATGAAGAGCAATTATCATGCTCAATCGATTCAATTGTTCATCAACGATTGACTTCTCTCGTTTTTCTTTCTCCTGATCCTTTGCTTGCCTGTCTGTCAGTCACGGATGATGCGCATAAGTACAGATCAGACAATCGTGTAAAACAAAAACGAACGAAAAATGTGTTAAAAGTCAAATGTGTCAATGAACAACATTTGACTTATTTAAAAAGACAAACGCGAAATGACTTACTTGAAAAACAAAATGTTCATAACTTTCACACTAGCATAGTGAAGTAGTGCCTATGCTGTTTCCGGTAGTGGCCACTCGACGATGGAAAGATAGATATATATAGATGCGTATCCTGTATGTATGTGTGTGTGTGTGTGTTGATAGTTCTATAACGTCTTTGTCAGCATCAATTCGAAGGACATTTTGATGATAGCGTGCTGTTCTAACTATCTTGCCGGCGGAGAGCTCAAAGAAACAGGAAAGAAAAGAAGAAGGATAAGAATGTTATGGACTCGTTCAGTTGAATTATGGGAACTGATGAGCAGGCGAATGGACGACGCACGTTACTTCACTTCTCTATGATTATGTGTCAAGAGACAGAGAAGAAAAGAAAGACGAAGAAGAAGAAGAAGAGAATGAGAGAGAGAGAGAGAACAATGTCGTTTATAAGTTACTATTGAAACAATTCACAGGTTTTCAAAACCAAACATTCTCTTGATTCGACTGGTCATAAATGTAATCATATTCACTTGAATGAACTAAAAGTCTTTTAACCAAAGAAGGAAATCAAGAAACTTCCGTTGAATAGCAACGACCATCTTCAATATTTTAATTGTGAAAAAAAAGTTTCTTTTTTTTTCCTTAAAATCAATTTTAACGCTATTTTATAAACTACTCTTAATAAAATAAGAATAGAAATAAACGTATCGGAAAATATATTCTACTAGACTATTTCTTTCATTCGAATGAAAAAGCAAAATTGAAATTAATGGACAATCAACCTTGTGATTTGAATCTCTTCGAACCACTTGCATCAAATGCTGAATGGGTTCACGAAAAATCTGCGCAAGTAAAGATCTTTTTTTCTGTGTCCTTAAGTTATTGATCGCCTGACTGGGCCCGTTTCTTCTCAATGATTAATCTTGCTCACAATAGGGGGTGTTGCTGGTTAGGATGGATGAGTTATGATGAAGAATGCCTGCCCGCCCATCAACTTACTATACAACAGTCAGGTCACGACATGATGCCTATTATCAAAAGCTTACCTTTCGATGATGTAACATCAAACACTGATGATTTCCTTGTTTCTGTTACTATTATTCAGATATACACATATCTTTGTACTATGTATATGCCGTTTGTTCTTAACATCTTATAGAGGAGAGGAAAGAAGAAGAAAAAAGAATTCGATCATAGACATTTATTATTCAATTGCTAATCATCTTGCGAACAATGTCGATAATAAGGTTTTAGTCATCATTATGATCGAAGACGATGCCGAACGGATGTTTGACTTACCTTTTTTTTTTGTTCTTCTACTACTACTTCTTTTCCTTCTTTTTTCATCTAACTTTCACCAAGTTGAAAGGAAGAAATGATCAAAATAATAATAAAAGAAGAAAAGAACTATTTCTAGGTCGAAATTAAATTATATCATGGTCATAAAGACTCGATCAAAACATGTCAATTGATTGAAACAAAAAATTGGATTCTAACAGGATCTGATGATAATACTGCTCGTCTTTGGGATTTTCATAGTGGAAAAGAAATACACAAATATAAATTAAATCACAATATGGCAACTGTCTCAGCAGTAAGAATCAATCATGATCTAACTCGGTATACTATCTTTCGTCAAACTTATATAACGAATCAATTAATCAGTTTATTTCTGTGTGTGTTTGTGTCTCTTGCTTAGTTTATATTCATCTAGTTGGGACAAAACAATACGTTGTATTGACATAGAAACAAACCGAGAAATTGTAGGTGAAGAAAACTAAAAGTATCTTTGTTTTTATCTCGCGTTTTTTTTGTCTCTTCTTGAACACAAGTGGAAAGCTATTGAAAATCATGTTATTACAAATTGTCAATTATCACATAGTAACGAGAGTTTATGTTCCGGTACTGACCTTGATGGTATTGTTAGTATTTGGGACGCAAAAACAGGTCTGAAAAAAACTACGATTCATCATTTACACGAATCAATTATAACCAGTTGTCAATTTACTAAAACCGACGATCGAATTATTTCAACATCCTACGATAAAACTGTCAAGTTTTTCGATGTCGTTTCTCATCGTACGACAATGACATTAAGGTAGAATGAAATTCAATAGATTAACTCACTTGTTAGTCGATGATGCAAGACATAAAAATAGTATACATAATGAATGATCGATCAATCGATCTTATTACAACACGAAGAATCAATGATATTGTTAGAGGAGAGAATTTGTTAACGAACTAATTGATCTTTTTTTTTCTCCTGATTCAATGACGTAACCAACGGTATTTACCGATGAGAAAAGAAAGATGAAGAAAAACTGACACATAGGAAGTTAACTTGTCCGATTTGATGAACTAAACAAATCGTGTCAAGATCAAAAGACAGGATGTATGTCTATTTAGTGTAAATGTTTCCATTAAAAATAGCCTTGATAATTCGTGAAAATTCTTTTTTTTTCGTCTTATCAAATTTAGAGATCATGAAAGTGTTGTTACGAATTGTGCCTTTGATTTACATGAACGTTTATATGCAAGTTGTTCATGGGATAAAACTATTCGACTTTATGATATCACCGTAGGATGTTTTCGGTAAGAATAATTAGTTCTTGGCATTCATTGAAAAACACTCTGGGTGTTCAGATTAATGAGATGACCTTTGACAAATAGGACTCCTCCTCATATTCATTTCGTTTTTCTTATTGTTCAACTCATTGAGCATGTCAACTGTTCATGTGATTATTTATAGACATGAAGGTCCTTTACTATTACCAAAGATACATGAAGGATCAATCTCATCTTGTTGTATATCCAACGATTGTAAATTATTAGCTAGTGGCAGTTATGATTCGAAAGTGATCCTTTGGGATTTAGAAAACCTGACATATAAACTTATTTTACGTGTAAGATAATAATTTGAAATGAATGTCGAAAAAACAAATTTTTTTTTTGATATGATGATGAATAGGGTCATCGAGATTGGATCAATGATATATGTTTATCGAGTGATTATAAGTGGGTTGTTTCGGTTTCAAAAGTAAGATATCGATAATTATTCAAAGAGATTCGAAATCTTGATTAAGGATGGAGAAATTCGTGTATGGCATATTGAACATTGTGATGAAATCAAACAAGTCATTGAACAAAATAAACGATTAAGAAAAGTCAAAATTACTAATGTATTTCATTCTATCTTCGTTTTGTCAATTTTCAATTAAATAACGTTTATTTTAGTGTTTCAAATGTGGTAAAATGTTTACAATTGATAAACTATATCGTGAATCTTCATCGACCGTTTTTTTTTGTATTTTCTGTCGTCATGAGCAAATGTGTAATCAACCATAAAATAAATTTCGAATGCAATGATCACGAAAAACGGAAATTCTTTGATAAATAATATATCACTGATCAGTTTTGGATTTAAGATCTTCTTGTCATATAAACTCGTGACCAATGCTATAATTCATAGACTTCCACTTGACTTATTTCTGTGGAAAATTCAAGCCAATGAGATGATTTGTAATTCCTGTCTGTTTTTATCAAGTAACCATGATGATAAAAACGCAGAAAGAAAAGCTCGAGGATTATTTTCTGTTAGCATTAATAATAATTCCGTAAGTAAAGTATATGAAACACTCACTGCAGGCTTTGTTATTTTGAATATAGGATTAATTTGTTGGTTACAACAACATATTGATGTTGAATTTCGACATAAAAGAAAAAATATATCTGCTAGTTAATTTGATCGTGTTAAAATTCAATAAAAAAGAAAAATTTTGTTAACTTTTATTGATACAAAGAAAATAAGGAGCTTGAATAATTCAAAATGAAATTATCTTAGCAAATGCAAGCTATGCTCAAGTTTTTTTTCTTCTCGTCAGTTCTTTTTTCCTATGAATTATCCGACGTTAGTCTTCAAGCAAAAATATTTTCTACGAGCTAAAGAATAAAGAACTCCATCAGCGTCTATAGTTACTCTTCTTCATATTTTCTTTTTCTTTCATTTACGGACTATCTCGTAAGCTTAGTCCGTTTCTTCTTTTTTTTTCTTCTTTTTTTTGCTCCGTGTCTTCGAGTGTTCTGCTGTTATTGTTGTTTTTTTTTTCATTAATAGAGAGAGAAAAAAAATGAAAACGAACGTTTCTCAACCAGCATCGTTACTCGATGGAAATAGTGCATTTAATATTGAACAAGAACGGACAATGAATAAAGGCTATTTCAAAGATTTTTGTCAGAGTTTTCATTGGATTTATTTGAAACATAAATGGTTCGATGATGAACGTAAATAATCTTGTTTTTCATTCGATTGAAAATAAATTTCTCACATAAAAAAAAAACAAACTTTTGTTTTCATTAGATTGGAAACTGGCATTTTGTTCATCATCATTTACCTTTCTCAATAAATATCCCAATATCTTTCTTATCTATCGAACAATATTATTCTTTGTCGTATTGATTGATCTTATTCATGGCATTCTTCTAACTCATCCTATTCATGAATGGCCTATCTATTACACGCATATAACATTATTAATAACGTTTTTTGCGATCTTATTTCAATTTATAATCACATATCGAGTGAATTTCTTTCGTGGAAATGATATTGTACCACGGCATTCCTTACAATATATTCATGTCATATTAATTCTCATTTCTCTAACATCTGGTCTCGCTGTTTGTCTCCTTTATTGGACAGTGATTTATAATTCATCAGCTCAAATCTATTATCCAAAAATCATTCTCGATCATGGAATTTTATGGTTGTTATTATTTATTGACATATTTTTTCTAACACGTTTACCGATTTATATGATCGATTGTATTCCATTTTTGATTCTTACATTTATTTATGGTTTATTTACATTATTGATATTTATTTTCAAATCAAGATTTAGCCGAAATCGTATCGGCTATGTTTATTCAGCATTCAATCTGTCAAATTCACCTCTACGAGTAACCATTCAACTCGGTTCATTTATAGTTCTTGTACCGATTGCTAGTGTTTTCCTTTTATGGAATATATTTCGTTTGAGACGAGCTATTGATGTTCAACTACCAGAAGGAGGAAGCGGAGGAGGAGGAGAACAAGAAGACGAAATAGAAGAAAAAGATCAAACAGATGCTAGTATTATTGCTTAGTAAATATTTTATTGAATAAAAAATCTAAAAAAAATCTGTCTGTGACAAAATAATTTTGTTTTTGTTTGACACACAACTAGAAAATTTATCTCGAATATCGATTTATTAATCATCATCATCGTCGTCATCAAATTTTTTCATCGCTGCTGAAAGTTTATGTTTAGTAAACAAGACAGATTCACCAGATGAAGATTTCAGCACCGTACTATTTCCTTCGATTACTTTCATATTCTGAAATTTATCTATAAATTGATTGTCGACAGTCGAACTCGCTGCTGCTGCTGCTGCTTTTTCTTTAGCTAAAATGAATTTGATTAGTTAAACAAAATCCTTCGAAAAATACAACAAAGAATACCTATTCGATTTAATCGAACTTCTTTGAATTTATTGTATGTCTCATAGATTTTGATAAATTTCTGCATTGCTTCTTTATCGCGAGTTCTATCAGAATGGACAGTAGATGAAAAATGATCACGCATACTGTTTTCATTGGGAAATATATCTGAACAAACACGACATGAAAATACTGGACTTTCTTCTTGAATTTTTTTCCATACAGCTAATCGATTATAATGCAAATCATTATCTCTAGCAAAATGTGCACTAGCATTATCATCTCCATGTAATAGTAAATAACAAATATCACAATAAGGACGATGACCATCGGGGTGATTCCATTCTAAAAAAGTGCGCATAGTTTCTGCACCGATTGAGAATGAAGCTGCCGGAAGAGTTGATTCATTAGAATTAGTTTGATTATTGGCTGATGATGATGTTGCGAGTTTAGGAGACGTAATAGATTGTTCACTGTTTGATGAAAGAGATTCGAATGCTTTGACTTTTTTCAGATGTTTGCCACCTCGTATATGCTGTTCATAGGGTTCTTTGCCAGTGCATGTAAGATCACAAAATTTGCAATAGAATTCACCTGTCATCTAGAGGAAATCATAGTTAACAAATTAATTTGTAGATAAACGAAGGACATTCTTGATCAGAAGGCTACAAAGATTTGTTCTTTTATCCTTGTCTGTCTGGATTTCTTCAACCTTCGTATATTAATCAATAATTATACAGAAACTAAGTCCTATCCTATTCTATCATTCAAGATCAAAAGTATTTTTATCCAACAAGTTTCAACGTCACGTAACAGAAAAAAAACTCAACTGTGTTCTGTCTTTCTCCATTCGTCCCAAAATGTTTCAAACTAAATCCTTTTTCAACATCGACATCTATTTTACCAAAAAAAAACTCAGATGTCAGTCAATCCTATTCAAAAAGAAAAGATTTATATAAAGAAAAAGAGATTTCAATGCCCTCTTAATTAACATTTCCGTATGATCGAGCACTGTTAATTTGATCAAACTTCGAGTTCCGTTGTTCGTTTGACTTTGATCCGACGTGTTCATCGTTCAATTCTCTACACTACAAACAAGTAATCAACAAATTCGTCATTTTGCTTTTTTGGACTATTATTTTGTTAGTGTAGTGTGCTATTCTCAGTTTTGCTTTGAATCGATTCGATTACAAAATAATATTGATAGAATTATGGTCGATTAATAATAGAAAAAAAAATGGGAACATTTATACGCCGTTTTGCGATGGTTATCAAAAATGTGAAAATTTTGACTTTCAGCGAGTTTGGTAGTTGTTCTTATCAAAGATTATCCATTGTTAATACGAAAAACAAAATTTGTTAAGAGAGAAAAACAAGACAAGAAATGTTTTTCTTCTATTTGTTTGCTTCTTTTCTTGTTTTTCAAGGTCATTTTTGGAAGAAAAAAATAACCTTGAATATATAAGAAAAACTAACTTGTCAGATTTATTTATCTAATAAATTTCTCATTAGTTTCAAAGCGACGAAATAAGATTTTCGAACGATTTATTAAAAGATAAAAATCTTCCTTCATTGAGCTTTTCTTTTTATTTCAAAATATAAGTCTTATCAGTTGTATTCATTCTGTGTCTTTGACAAGCTTTAGTCGATCCTTGTCATTTTGAATGGCATTGTATGCGTACAAGGTTTTTTGATCGCGTTCTTTCGAGTATGAGTACATGATGTTTTTGCTTTCAGTCTTTTTACTGCTCGTGTTCTTTCTTATCCAAGGCCTAAATAACAACAGAACTGATGGGAGCAATAACAACAATAAGAATAACATGAAAATTCTCTTATATCTATCCATGTTTAAGTACACAGTAAATTGAAAAACAGATGAAAAATACGAAAAAAACAAAATAATAGAAATCTATGTGTTCGTTCGAACTGGAAAATACGAAACGAATAACAACAACGGATGTTTTTGAAGGTTACTCTGTCAACAAGAAAAAAAGAGAAACATAAAAAACCGCCGACGCAGTGATATATGTTAAGCAAAAACACGACTTCACCTTCACCGAGAAAGATGAGAGAGAGAGAGAGAGAGAGAGAACGGAAAACAAGACCGAGCGGGGAAAACAAAAAAAATTGAGAGAGAACGACGAATAAGTCGAAGAAGAAGAAGAAGAAGAACTTGTCGTTTTTGCTTCATCTAACAGTCTACATTTAGTTTGTGTCATTTGAGTTGTTTATTTAGTTATTTATTCCACTCGTTTGAGTTTTACTGTTGAAAAAAAGCTCTCGATTGATTTGATATCGTTAACTTATCAATCAAAGTAAAACATTGACAACAGAATTTCGATTTTTTTCTTCTTCTGTTTTTCTCTTCAATCCAATAACCTTGAAATGTATGAATTTATCGAAATAGTACTAGAGTTATAATATCTACGCTACATACCTCTCATGAGGTTATCGTATTTGGCCAAGGTCATTGACTTTCCGGTAT
>Ga0209935_1002539_pt1 | contig 21918 bp, 18 predicted proteins | sample ThiBio_1000_plan_2_FD_183958 | JGI IMG/M metagenome (GOLD analysis project Ga0209935, IMG submission 183958) | Wastewater bioreactor microbial communities from Cape Town, South Africa - Thiocy_cont_1000_plan (SPAdes) | ecosystem: Engineered > Bioreactor > Thiocyanate-remediating >...
TAGAATTTTTTATTATTTTTAAAAGAAACAAAATTACCTGTTCCTTTCAAGGACTTTATTCTCAACGGGAAAATAGATCGAAACCTTTTTGCAATTACAATTCCTATCGGTTATTCTTGCAAAAACAAGAAAATACAAAAGAAAAAGAAGGAAAAAAGACTTAATTGCAAATATAATAAAGAATTTGCCATTTACTTATTAACAATCATCAATCATTGAGAAAATACAGACGAAATTGAAAAACATTTCAGTCGAAATTATATCTGGCATTTACTAACGAATTCAATCATGTCAATATCAATCGATTGTTAAAATAATAACGGGAGAAAAATAAATCAGAATTACAGATTGATATACGTACATACTCGTTGATTCTAATTCTTCTTGTGCTTCTCTATTTTAAATGGTGCATCTACTTGTCTTTTGTATAAGAATACTTTTTATTATTGATATATAACTTTTTTACATGATTATGTTCGTTCTGAAGTATTTTATGCTCTCGACGTGTATCGTTATGCATTCTAGTAGATATTTTCCTCGACTATTTTTTTCCTTCTTCTTCGTCTTTTTCTTTTGACATTCATACGAGCAATACACAGAAGAAAAAGAAGAAAGAAGAAGAAGAAGAAAGGAAAAACTTTGAACATGAAAACTACCATAAAAGAATGACATTAAGAGCTCTTGGGAATATAAATACGAGAAAGAATTATGAAAGTATTCAATCAACCGAACTAAAATTTTAAAGAAAAGGGAACTGATTTCAAAGCAAAGCAACTTGATGAACAGATATAGTCTACCGATTTTAATCAAATAATTGATTATTTCTCGAATGACAATATCTTTCATAACAATCTAACCACGCCATCAATTAGAAGTCAATGTTGATTTATTTTTTACGAATCACTTACGCTCAACAACAAACAGCATTGTTTATTATATACCTCAACACAAAATATGAATGATATATCGTGTCACTAGAGATACGGATAATTCCTCATAGTATTTTTGCCAACAAGTTATAATTACATAGCAAAAGAAGGCATGCTTTTGGCATTATATATAATCTTTCAAATCAATGAATTTGACATAATGAAAATCTATTAAGCTTTTATACGACTAGTTCGTTTTCTATATAATTATTTGTTAGAATTTTCTAATTCAATATAATCTTGATCATCTATTCATTTTCTCGAGTCGATACTTTATAACTAATACTAGGCAATTTATATAATAAAATCATAATATGTCGATCAAACATAGAACATATATCTATTTGAAACAGAATCTAACGTCTTATCCAGATGTCAGACAGTGTCAGTCGATCGATAATTAAAATCTTTTGTTTAACTGAACAACAAATAAATCGATGTATATGCATGTGTACGGTACGGAGAAAAATAATAAAAGAAGAAGAAAACTGTTGATTTCTTGTTCGTCTTTCATTTCGAACACGTTCTAGAAGAAAAAGAAATGTCGTTTGAAATCAATAATTCTTGGTTAAATTTAACTAATCAATCGATGACAAATGAGAATGATGAACGTTTTAATTTTAAAGCTACATCAGAAGGTAAGTCGATAACTAAACGATTGTTGTTGTTTTTCATCGTTATAATTTTCATTGTAGACTTTTTTGCTCGTGAAGGCGAACGTTTTATGCGTGAAGATCCATTTCTACCATTTTCAACGTCAGCTCTAACAGATATAACTCAAACAGAAGATCAATCATGGACGAACGAACAAAATATCGGCAGTCCTGGTTGTTCAACAACAACATTCTTCATGGCAAAATCATCGACGCCAGATGAAATGCTTAATGCAATACTTTCTGGTAAAGATGACATTAGACAAGATAATGAATTGACATTTTGTTTTCTATTTAAATAAAAAACAAAGGAAAAACAGATGGAATTCCAGGTAGAGAAAATCAACAGCCAACATGTTTACGAAGTCTTAGTGGTAATGATTGGAGTGAATCATCATTGATGAATAAAAAATCCGTCAGTGGATTGAATTTACGTCAACAAAAAGATTCACCATTCAATGAAGTTAGAATTTATAGAAGAATTGATTTTTTTAATTTATTTTTCTATCGACTAGAATTGTAATACTATTGTAAAGAAATCAAAAACTGTATTAACACCAACTCAACCTGTCAAAGGCGAAGTAGAAATCTTTGTTTGTTGATGATTTTCTTTTTCGAAACTATTCAAATTTGTATCTAGGTTAGTCGAACATTATTCAATATGAAACCAAAATCGACATCAACCAGTGTCAATTGTGATATGCTCGATCTATCGAATAATAGTAATGAAAATCGTCGACATAGTTTAGATCTATCAGATAGCATGTCAGTTCTATCTCTTCATTGTCATCATAATCATCATTTAAATGGAAATATTTATTCGAATATGACATCGAATGGTGATGTATCAACAGTTAATACAGAAACTCAAACATCTCAATTAGGTAGTACAGGTGCCGGAGGTTCATGCACATCCTCCTCATCATCATCAGCCCATTCATCACGTACTTCCATGCACCACCATCATCAACAACAACAACAGCAGCAACAACAACAACAACAACATGCTCTACCATCAACTCATTTTCCACCGTGGACATCACATCAACATCCTCCAACATTATTCTATCCTGTTGTTTCCTATCATCCTATTTATTCATATGCACCTTCAACATCAACAACAATTCCTCATCAACCTCCAACACCACTTTGTATTCATCCACCGCCAACAACAATAAGTAATTCGTCGGAAATTTATAATCATCATCATGATATCAATAGTCCAATTATAACATCATTACATAGTCAGCCAAGCGATGATAAGTCAGTTGACAAAAGATATTTATTTATAGTTTTCTAATTGCTCTCTTTTCTTTATCTATTCAAGATCATCAACCACTTCATTTCAACGTAATAGTCGTTCATCATCATCTTCATTATTATCAGCCAATTCGCAACGTTTAAGTAAATCTTTTTTCTTATTAAAATAAAGAAGAAGAAGAAGAAGAAGTCGTCTTTCAAAATTAATTGCCTCTACTTTTCTTTCAGGTCAACATCAGCTCTCTGAACAACATGATCACTGGTGGCTCGATATACCTTCGTCAACTATCTTTCGTATGCCATCTTGTTACGCACATCAAACAAGTTCAATTGATATTCCTATAAAAAATAATGGTTCAGTTGATATCACAGTAATTCGAATACATTTGATTCTTTTAAATGTTCAAAGTCAATCAAATTCTTTAGTTATCCATTAATATTCATAAATGGGATTTAATTTCTGATGCAAGTTGTACACCAACAGATCATCAACAAATCGTTCCATTTCAATTAGATAAATTCGAATATACGATTAAATCTCAACAAGAAATTCATATTAAAATACGTTTTTGTCCACATCAAATTGGTAATTATCAATGTAAATTGAATATCAAATGTCAATTTTGTCCTTCGAATCAACCGCCATCGACAAGTTCACTCGTAACATTAGTTGGCGTGTGTCATGATCCACGAAATGAAGTTCGATTTTATTTAAAAGAGATCAATCGAGTTGTTGTTTCTTCTCTAGCATCCAATTCTTCTTTCATCAGTCAAAGATCAACAACAAAATGCAAATGATAATTCAATTCATCGAATATCATCACAAAGTCAAGTGTCAGATTTATCATTAGCATCGACAACAGCTCAAAGCGATGGCGACCTAACATCGACTAGTCAACATAAACAACGAGATGCAATACTGTAACGATTAAATTTGAATTATATATTCTTTTGGAATAAATTTGTTTTTTTTATTTTCCATAAAGTGATATTGTCAATCAAATTGGTATCGAACAGAATATTCTTGATTTCGGTCAAGTTTATCTCAATGATGATTCAACAAGTAATTCGAAAACATTAAAATTAACTATTAAAAACTATAGTCGAACTGATCCATGTGATGTACGAAAAACAATCTTTTCAACAACAACAACAACAAAGTCTAATTCTCAACTGTTTTTAGGTTGATATTACTGAACCACATCTGCCATTCTGTATTAGTGTTCGTCGTGCAACGATTCGGTTAGTTCGTTCGTTCGTTGTAAATACCAATGATTTATTTTTCTTTTATTTTTGTCAGAGAAAAATCTTTTGTTAAATTAACATGTAAATTTCGTCCGAAGAAAATCGGTCTCTATAGTGAAAATATTATTTTAAATATCAAACGACGAAATAATTTTAAAACAACAATTACATTAACAGGTCGATGTCTAATGGGTGATATTCCTACAATTTTACAAGATTCGATGGAAAATGAAGTAAGAAAATGAAATACACGTTGAAATCGATTGTCTTAATATTCGTATTTCTTTTCTGCATTTAGGAATAGTAATCAATTTATAATCGTATTATCTTCTGAATAAATCATTAATATTTTTTTCTTTTTGTCTTGAAAAAAAAACAAGCTGTTTTTTTTTATAAAAAATTTAATAAAAGAATGTCATTTATTATTTAATAAAAGAAAGAAAAAAAAACTTGGTCGATCTTGATGGCATCCATTGATAAGATTAGATATACACCCTCGCTTTTTTTTTCTCTTTCTGGTATGTCTGTCTCACATTTTTTTCCTTGTTTTGTAGTCGTATAAAAAAATAAGTATTATTCATCTGTTGCGAGTGTCTACTATGCAAATATCTCACTTCGATCTTTATTAAAGGTCGTCGATTTATTCGATAACATTTGCTTATTTGTACGAGACATCACGTGCGACTCTATCGATTTGCTACTATTAGAGTATATCCAGACCTCCGGATAAACATAAATAGGGCAGACGATTGAAGAAAAAAACAAGGATGTGCCACAGTTGTAGATTATAGAATATGTCCTTATTTGTAGGAAGAAGAAGAAAACAAACATCGAGAAAAGCGAGACAGAGAGAGAGAGAGGGGGGAAAATAATCATTTTGCGATGTGACGTCACTATATAAGATGAATGATAATGATTATCATCGTCGATATGATAGAAAAATTGTCGTTATCCTATCCGAAGTGAGTTTCAGACCTGGAGAAAAACAAATTTATAGAAATATCTCGATTCGAATCGATTATTTTCATTTCTTTTATAAAACATATCTCCTGTACCAAATAACATCTTGTTTTTTCTGCTTTTTTTCAAATGGCATATATATTTTTTTTATGTACTTGTAGATCATTGACAAAAAGAATGCATACATGATCGAATACCGACTACACATCAATAGTTTTTGTTTCGAACGTGCTGAGAATAATCATATGGAGACGAAAAACGAAAAATAACGATAGACATTCATATTCCTTGATATCTATTCGAGAAGGATATTTGTACTGATTTGAGAATAAAAGTGAATGCATAGTTTCAATGTTATTGGCCTCGATTAATTGTTTTGTGTCAAAGTACAATAATGCATTGTCTTATCTATGTTAACAATGACAGAAGTTTTTTTTTCTCCGTTTTTTTTCTGAGAATATAAAAGAACGGGGGAAGTTTCCCATTTTCAACATGCAACATCGTTCGAGTGACACATTCTATTCGATAAGTAACAGATGACCGATAGTTGACCCAAGAATAGAATACATATCTACCAGATTTTCCTTTTTTGCCTCCGAGTAAATCTTCTATACTCTCTTTTTTTACTGGTTCTTCCGTTTTGCTGTTTTTTATTCTCGAGTAATCCAAACGATCCACGATAGCTACAAACGATGTGTTACTGTATAGTACGAGTAAGATAAACATACAGATATTCTATTTGCTTCTTTTTCTTCTGTTCTTCTCAGCGTTACTGTTTTGCTAAGCCATTTGTCTGATGATGTTATTTAATAGAAAATGGTTTCTTATAGCTAAGCACTTTTGTCGTTTTTTCTTTCTTCTCTTTTTGAAAAGTCATTACTCGAAAGATATTTTACTTAAGGTAAGCATGCATACATTTGAAAAAACGTTTTGTTCGTTTGCTTGCTTGCTTGCACATTTACTTTTATGTGAATATGCGTACGTGTGCGTTTGTCTCGACGACGATACGATTTCAAAAGCAACTACTATTGACGATGAAGAAGAAGAAATAGGAAAGAGTAATGTGTGTCTTTGCGAGTTAGTTTTACGCTCTATGTTCAGTACAGCGTTTTTTTTTTGATTAACTTATTTCTCCTTCATTTCTTCATCATCATTATTATTAACAGTAGCATAGTCTCATCGTTATTCTACGGTGAATTCGATTCTCTCGTAAATTCAACAGGTAAGAAGTTTCTAAAAAAAAGCGAAATTTAATCGGCATTTAACATGTAAATCAATAGAATAACGGTAAAAAAAATAAATGATAATTTTATTTATGAGATTTAGATAAGCGTACTGATAGGTTGGGTAAGCTAAGAATAGGCATGTCTAAATATATATTCAGACATATTTTTTACGATATCTTTTTTTTAAAAAAAAAGGTGTAAGATTTTATTTTTTATACGTTGTGAATGTAGATGAAATTTGAATAGAATTAACATGAGATTGTCGTGTATGAATGATGTTATTTAATTCTAGTTATGAGGACATTTTCACATTAATCATTATTGATCTTAAATATTTGTTTTTTTTCTCTCAAAAGTAATCATTTATCTGACTACATCGTTTTTTTCCTGTGTCTACACATGTTTCATTGACATATATTTATCGACTATATTATGTACGAGACAAAAACAAGAAATGCTGAATAAAAAAAAGAATTTTCTTGGCCCATAAATATGTAGAAAAAAAAATCGGTATATGAAAGGTTATGTTAATCGACAGACGAAAACGAGCGAGAAAAAAACTTGAATGTTAATCATCACGCGCCTGTCAGGTCAAATTGCATCTCTTGAGTTTGAAAGTTTTCTTTTTAGTCTGCTTTTTACTATGAAATAAATGTTATATAGTGCCATTAAAATATATTGCCAATAGCTATTGATTTGTTCGATGCGCACGTTAAATTCAATTCTAGATTATTAACGGTTAATATAAGAGAGAGAGAGAGAGAAAAGGGAGAAAAAAAAACTAGATGCGTGCTGAAAAGCGACGTTGAAGGATTTGTTCGCTCAATTCAGAGAAAAACTCATTGTTACGAGGCGGAAAAAGAAATGCGTAGGCGCACGATGGTAGCAACTTGTTGTTGAAAGGAATAATAATAATATGTAAAAGCAGAAAAAAAAACGGCAGAAAAGAAAGAAAGAAATAGAATGTCGACTCGCGCATGTAAGAGTCGTTGACGTCAGCTGTTGTTTTCGATCATTTTCTAAGTCCAATTACGATTGAAAATTGTTAGCAAAGCAAGGTCACACAAAAAATATAGAATAGAAGAACGCAAAGAAGAGAAGTAATTCATTTTTCTTGTGTTCATTGCAGACTGAATAATGTCTCGAGAGATATGAACTGAAAAAAGAGACGACGACGACGAAGAAGAAGACGCTGAGTAATGCAACTAGTCTATTGAACATATACGTATGAACGTTCTATAGCGGCCTCTCTTTCTTGCTCGATCTAATTGGGTAGTTCGAATACATTTCTTCAAGTTATTTTAACTTTTTTCTTCGTCTTCTCTCTCTCTGGTTGTCTGTTTGTCTGTCCCTCGAACTTCTTTTTTACATATGTCGTACATTAGTTGATCATATGACTGATTCGAATAAAAAAAACAACAATTTTCTTCTTGTTTGTTTTTTTTTTGATTTTTCATGTCCGAAAAGAGAGCAAAATGTCACAAGACTAAATCATGAAGTGTCATATGAGAAAAGAAAGTTTCTTGCACTTTGTTTTGCCATTAGTTTCGAGTACCTGGTTGTAAAAGAAAAAAAACGAGGACAAAAAATCTATCGCCTCAATAAATATTCGTCTACGTATAAATATTGGAGATCGTCCTTTCGTATCTCGTGTTACGTTCGCATTTGCCTTTTCTTTTTTTGCTCTTCCTTCACTACTTTCTTTGACCTTGAGTGCATCTATCATCGTGACGTCATAGTATTACTAAGGAAGAAATAAAAATGATGTATAAGATACAAGATATTGAGTAAGAGCTGCCATGAGAGTACGAATTTTTTTCATATTCAAAGTAAATACGAAAGGAATTATTTACATAAGTCTAGTCAATATAATTTGAAAAAATAGCGAGGAAAAGAAACGAATAAGTATTTTTTTTCTTTCTCTCTTCTTTTTTTCATTCTTTTCCTTTTCCTTGTCGATTCTCTATAAAAAAAAACATACTGTGTATATACTCATTTCTTTCCATCGTGTCATTTATTCACTACCGAGCAACGACAGACACGTTTCTAGACTTCTCTGTCTGCTTTGCAATGACAGTTGATTACTATTTTTTTTCTTTTATTTTTCTTTTTTAGATTCCATTTGGCATAAAACATCAATAAACAAGACAAGAAAGAAAAATATTGAATCTTAAGTGCGAGAACTTTTGCATTGTCTCGATCATTCGTTCGTTTTTCTCTTTCTCGATCATAAAACGAAAAAAAAAACGAATTCGACACACCCATTTACTTGATTTCTCTATTCTATCTAATGGAATATCAATTTATTGATAATTTTCTCCAAACAAATCTTCTCTTCGATTATAATTATTATCATTACTATTACGATTATCTTTCGTTTTGTCTACATATTTGACAAAAAAAGAATATTTAACAATTAATCATTCACAACAAATCTTTATTATACTTATCTTTGTAGATACGACAAAATATAAAATTTCGATATTTATTTACTTTATTATGAGGATTTATCTTTGATTCTATCGAAGACATATCTTAGTCAGATTTTTTTGTTTTATCTCATATCTATCTATACATACGTATATTCAGTCGATTTTTATTCATCATCGATAAAACAAAAACATAATCTGATTCTCGTATGTCGACAGCAGCAACATCAACAATACAAAATATTAAATCGAGATTACCTACAAGTAATAGTATACATACAATAGCAACAAATGGTAGCGAAAGAAAATTAAATGGAATATATGGTAAAAAATCGAAGAGTGTAACAAATTTTGTACAAAACTATTCGACTTCAAATGATCTTAACTATCATCTAAAACAACGTACGAATTGCTCGACCAAACCACTTACAATCGATAATAAAAAACAACAAAATGGACATTCATCAAAAACAAAAACTCAATCACCACCAACTATATTTCATGCTATTGCACCTGCTCCAAACCCGGCTGTTTCTGAAGATTCTCTAAAACAAGATACTCATGAACAAAAGGTATTTGTTTTCTTTTATTTCTATTCTATATCAAGTTAAAAGTAGAAATATTAATGAAAAGGAGAAGTAGAAAAAAAGAAGAAGAAGAAGAAAAAGGTTCTCTTTTTATCTCTTCATATTTCATTTGCGTAGGTGTTTAATTAGTGTAGACGTTCTTCTTTTTTGTAGTTATGATAGTAAAGAAACGAACGAACGAGAAAACTAAATTTATATTCTCGTTGTTTTTCTTTCTCTTCTGTTCAAAAATAATCCTAACATGACTTGTAATTAATGTTCAAAAGAATAGGAAACGGAGAATTTATTTTTATGATTACGATTACTGCGAGACATATCTAACAAAAAAAATATTTTCTTCTTTTTGTTCTTTTCTTATAGACGAACGATGAGCCATTGTCAGAAACAAGTCGTCGTATAGCAAATGTTCTTGCTAATACACGAATCATGAAAATGTCAAGTGCGATATCGTCTAGTTCAGATGAAGAAGGTGAATCAAGTTTACATCGTTCACATGATCAATCCATATCATCACTTGACACCGATGCTGATGAATCCGAACATGAAAATAGTTATAACAATAATAATAATAATGGCAAACCAACAACGAAATCTCGTCGATTATTAAAAACTCGTAAGACGAGTTTTTCATCTTTGAATAATAATTATACACCTCCAATCTCCCGAATATATATGCGAAAAGACGATTCTCAACCTCAATCAAGTTCGAATGATGACGAACAAAAAGAAATCACCATTATTCATGATGAACCAACATCGAATAATAATAATAATAATACTAACTCTCGTCGATTAAAAACATTTCCATCGAAAAAACGTGATCAAATGCTAACAGCAGCAACAACAACAACAACTGATGATGATACAACGAAATATCATCATCATCGTTATCATCCACTCGATAGTTTTCATTCAAATCATCGACATGCACAAACTGAATCAGCACGTTCAGCATCGATTCCAACAATCTCAACAACAAATCCGTTCTCATTAAATCGAAAATCGAATCGTTTTCAAATTAAATCCATAAGAAAATCTCAACAACAACACGTTCTCGTTGCTAATGCAACTGCAGCCAAATCATCGAATGATGATGATTGTTCACAACCTGTTCCACGTCCGAAATTCGCCTTGAGACATCCGTTAGCCGCACGTAAACATACGAATACACCAACGACCGATGGTGAAACATCAACAACGAATACAGATAGTATCGTTAATGGTGCTGTTTCAGCATTGACAACAGCTGAAAATGGACATCCGCGTGTTCGTTTTCATGTTCCACAATCAAAGAAAACCGAATCAGCTGCTGAAGAAGAAAAATCCGTAACAACAACATCATCATTGCCAACGCCTGCTCCACCGTCATCAACAGCGTCAGCTCAAGGAGAAGTAAGCAAACAAACGGACTTTATTAATCAAAAATAAAATCTTATTTTCAATTGTTTTTTTTTGTCTTTTCTTAAGGATGAAGAAGAAGAAGAAGCTGTTGGTAAAAGTCCTGATAATCGTTTTATAAAATATGCAAAAGAAATCGGTCGTGGAGCATTTAAAACTGTCTATCGTGGTCTCGATACTGAGACGAGTGTTGCTGTTGCTTGGTGTGAACTTCAAGTATGATGAAAGAAATTCATTTTTGCTTCGGTTGTTTTGATAGTAGATTGATTTATTCTAGGATTTTGCACAATTTGATAAACATGAACGAGCTCGTTTTAAAGAAGAAGCGGAAATGTTGAAGAAACTGCAACATCAAAATATTGTTCGTTTTTATGACTTTTGGGAAGAAACAAATCCGCGAACGAACAAAAAAGTTATTATTCTCGTTACAGAATTAATGACATCGGGTTCATTGAAAGGCTACATCAAAAATTTCAAGGGACAAAAAGAAGAAAAACGTATTAATGTCATGAAAAAATGGTGCCGACAAATTCTCAAAGGACTTGCCTATTTACACAGTCGAAATCCGCCTGTGATTCATCGTGATTTGAAATGTGACAATGTGTTCATATCAAGTACGACTGGTTGCGTTAAAATTGGTGATCTCGGTTTGGCAACATTTAAAACTCAAACATTTGCGAAAAGTATGCGTGGTACAATGGAATTCATGGCACCGGAAATGTTCGATGAAAAATATGATGAACTCGTTGATATCTATTCGTTTGGTTTATGTATGTTAGAAATGATAACAGGTGAATATCCGTATTTAGAATGTAAAGGACCGACAGCTGTTATTAAACGTGTTACGGCTGGTTTGAAACCGGATTGTTATTATAAAGTTGAAAGTGAAGATGTTCGAGAAGTTATTGATTGTTGTATACGAACGAAGAAAGAAGAACGCTTAGCTGTACATGAATTATTACAACATTCATTCTTTTTCGATGATAATGGCGTACGTATTGAACTCGTACGTGATTCATCGAATGATTCAATGGTTGTTGTTACCAATGATGAAATTGGCTTTAAATTACGACTTATTGACAAAGCTAAACGAAAAGCTGTATGTTCGGATACGAAAGTCGATTTCGAAACGATTCGTTTTTCGTATAATATCAATAATGATACACCGGAGAAAATTGCTGATGAACTTATGGCAACAAATTATATATTTGAAGATGATAAAAAATTTGTTATTCAATCAATAAAAGATCGTCTACGAGCGTTTAACTATGAAAATCTCGATCGACAAGCTGGAGTCTATGCTGCTAATGGTAAAACATTTATTAATCAACCCTCACAACCAACAATCATTGTACAACAACAACAACAACAACAACAACAACAACAACAACAACAACCGCAACAATTACAGCAACAAACAGCACCAATTGTGCTTTTACCACAACCAACAAATTTCCCTCCAGTTACCAGTGCTCCTGCTCAACAAGTAATTCAACAGCCAGCTGTTGAACAACAACAAATTATTAAACCAGTTGTTTCTACTGAGCCAACGACTATTGCTTCATTGCCAGATTTAAATCAGAATATATCCGGTACAACTGGCAGTCTCGTTGAACTCGAGGCAGCTTTGAAGAAAACATTTAATAAAACCAATGGCGTACAAGGTGCGAGTACCACATCGACTCTTGTCAACGATACGTCTGATCCTCCGACACCATTAATCAATCAAGATGATCCATTAGTTTCGAAACAAGCACCTAACACGACTGCGATTGAACAAGTACAACAATCAGAAGAACCTGCCTTATCAACTACGAATGAAACATTACCAAGTAATATTCATTTATTTACATTGTCATCATAGAACTAGTTGAATTTCTTTGTTTTTTTCCAGACACTGTTCAATCATCTATTCCTACTGTTTTACAAACTCAATCTCAGCCAACAGTTCTACTACATAATTCCCAACAACAACTGATACAAAATCTACATGCTCTATCTCAAACTTCGCAAAGTTTAACTTATCCAACTGTTACTCCTACTCCTTCTTCATCTTCTCAACAAGTTCTAAACAACAATACCATTCCAAATGATGCGATCAAACAACCTATACTTCCAACTCCTCCTCCGACATCGTCGTCAGCTGCACCAACTCCACCAAATAATCCATCAACTACAACAGAAACTATCGAAAATCATATATCTATATCACCTTCTCCTACACCTCAATCTGTTCCACATACAAGCGAAGCTATTCAACCTGCAGTTCCGTCAGATAGTCAACCACAAGTAAGTCAATATATAGTTTCCTTTCGTTCACGTATTCTAATTGATTATGTTTATACGATAGACATCCAATAGTTTACAACAACTTGAAGTTCTTCTTATGAATACATTTAAAAAGCAGAATAAAACAACAGGCACAGCTCATAGTAGTGATAATGAAACAGCGAATACGAATACATCATCGATACCACCGGTTCCCGTACAAAATACCGAGGGGAAAACTGAAACTGATTCTTTATCAAATGAAGACGAGAAAAAACATCCTCAACAAACAACAGTTCAATTGGCACCACAATTAACTGAATCAACACATTTTGATCCAATTGTTTCAACTGAAAGTGGAAATTTACAAGAATTAGAAACGTTACTGAAAAGTACATTTCAAAAAACGACATCGAACGAAGAATCTCATCATGTTTCACCTCAAATATCCTCGGCATCGAACGATGAACTATCCGAATTAAAATCTATGTTCATGGATTTTAGTAAAACTCTCATAACGAAAATGAACGTTATCGAATCGAAAATCGATGATCATTGTTTGCAAACACGAAAAATTAATCATATGCTAACAGATACTATTCTTCCATCGTTAATCGATATAACTGAAATCATTCAAGAAACATCACCAACATCGAATGTCGATCCTCGTGTTCGAACTAAACTTGAACATATTCAAACGCGTATTCGTACAACACAAGAAGAACAACAAACTGAAATGAAAAATCTAATGGATATTTAACTGTTCAATTTTTTTTCTTTCGGAAGAAAAACTATATGTTTGCATATTTTCTTCGTTGTCAAAATTCACATGTACAGTTTCTTTTCTTTCGTTCGTTCTTCGGTTCTCGTTTGTTTTTTTTCATAATCATTGTCATATACGATCTAATTCAGATATTATATGAAAAGTCAATGATTCAAAACATTTAATTCAAGAAAAGACTATCCTTACAAAAGAAACATTTTACGTTGTTTCTTTGAACGTATATTTCAACACGAACAAAACGTTAAAAAAAATAAATAAATATATCAATCATTTCGATGATTGTGGAATGACGCGTCAGTACGTTTGTTTTGTTGAACTTTATTTTTCAAGACAGAAAAAAAAACCATAAGAAAGAACATGTGATAGAACAATGGCAAAATATAAATATTTACACATAACGATTGAAAAATATTACTGCTTTTGTGCACCAGCTTTTGCTAGGCGATCTGCTTCGTCGTTGCCTTTATTTGATGAATGACCGGGTACATATGTCTACGAGAGAAAAAGCAAATAATCGAAAGTTTGTTTTTCATCGATGAGTTTTTACCCATTTTAATTGAAGTTTTGATTGAAGTTGATCGATTTTGATCATCAAATCTTTGTTCATCACTGGTTTCGAATCTGTTTTCTTGATCCAATTCGATCTTTTCCAACCTTTAATCCACTCTGTTGCAGCTAAAAATTTTAATTTTCAAAAGAATATATTTGTTTCCCTTCAATTTTCTACGTATATACATACATTGAATGGTATATTTACTATCTGTACGAATTTCTAAATGTGTAACATTATTCGTTAGAGCTGTTTCCATTGCATGGATAGCTGCCTTCAATGAAAATCCATACGCACATTTTTGTTTTACAAAAAAATCATCTATTTTACTGTCAATTCAGCTCGTTGATTCGTTTGTTCTCCGTGTAAACGTTCGCTAATATTCCTACAGAAAAAGAAAAAAACGTGCAAAATTAATTTTTCTTTTGTAAGATAGAAATTGAATTATTAATCACCATGGATGATTATCATCCCAGTAAACTCCATAACCTGCTTTTGCTGCTGCACTTCCATTAGCAAAACAACAACCATCGGAATAAACAATTCGATAAATATGGTCAATACTCGTTAGATTTTCATCGGATTGAGTTAATTTAATTGCCGAAAATTTTCGTATGGAATCTTTGACTAAATTCTTTGGAATTTTATTTGCTAATTTAGGTTTTGTTATTGTTGCTTTTGTTTCAACGGTTTTTTGAATCTGTATTTTACCATCGAAATATGCTTGTGCATCGGAATAGATATCAAATTTTTTAAATTGAGCTAAGAAAACAACACGAGTTTTGTTTTGTTAATAGGAAATAAACGATTTCAATGTCAATACCTCCAGTAAATCGATGAACTTGTTTATTACATTCATCCCTTTGAATAGAAATTTTCAAATTGAATGAAATAAACTGAAAGTCATTTGTTTTCAAACCATGTATTATAAATTCCTGGAATTCTGCCCTGACGAACAACATAAAAGGGCATTTTTCCAAGTATGAATGTTAAAAACACTTTTCACGAATTCAATATTACCGAAGAAAACAGATTATTACTATTATTACTTGCTACTCTCAAAAATCAAATAAGAAACTCTTATACGTATTAACGAATATACTACGAGAGACATTATGAAGGCCAAAATGGCTGCATCTGACCAATCAAATATTTCGTATATTTATACTTTGGATTTTCTGTCGATACATTGTACATACGTCCTGTGTCCTTATTTTTTTTTCTCGTGGTCTCAATCAATTTCATGTGCACTTGTGATCTAACTCTGTGTATGTCATCGGAAAACTCCGGACCAGAAATTCTAGCTTTTTGCCAGAAAAATGAAATTCGTTCTTTCAAACAGCGGCAAATACCATTACAAATTGATGACAGCTTTATTGTAAAAAAAAAGATCTTTTTCTTTCATTTTCGAAGAAATTATCAAAATGTGCTGATTTTCTCTAGTTGCAATATCAAGTTGATGATTCATTTTTAATATCAAATCACGAGAATTTACCAAAAACAAATCTAAACTATCAACGATTTATTAAGTGTTATCACAGACTATCGAATGAAGAATTAGATAGTGCTTTAACTGTGCCATTCAATCAAGTCAAAGAACATATTCTTCGAAATATTTCCTGTGTTGGTTGTCGGACAAGGTTGTCGAACGAAATTGAATTTCATAAGAATGATCATTTCAATTTGTTCTGTTTGATAGTATTGATAGTTTTATGAAGTCATTAATCGAATACGGTCATCCAGCGCTTGAACCACTTGTTATGAATGAAAACGGTTCGATTAGTATTAATAAATCTGCCGGTTTAAACTGTGATCAAATTTATCAATTATTTCATATTTACGGGTAAACAAAATTGTTGATTGTTTAATGAAAATGTTTGCATTTGAGAATTTTCAATAGATTGAAACTAAAGAATTTAATTGAAACAATACCAAAATCGAAGAAAAATCGTCGATGTTTGATTCATTCATTAGATAAAACAAGATCTTTAAAGTAAAAAATGGACTTTATTTTCATGATATATATATATAAATTTTCATAAATATTTTATTCTAGTATCTGGGAATCTGTTTGGGAAATTATGAATAACGAATGTCGAAATGAAATCACTACAGTTGAATTCAGTTCTTTACTCACAACAATTGAAACTTACCTACGAAAATTTAAGTACGATCAATTGAATCTTCTATTTCGTTTTATGTACTATCGAATTTTCTTTTCGTTCTTAAGATTCTGTTCAGAATGTAGACTTAAAGTATTAGAAGCTTATGATCTGTTAACAGATGATTGTGATTGCAGACGTCAAGAAACAAAAGGTTTTTGTTCGGTTCTATATGAAGGTATTGAAGATAGTTGATGATGAACATCAAATAAACTAAAATATATTGTTGTTCTAGGTTTTCGATCTTGTTCGAATGAAAAACATATTCATGTCGATTGTCGAAAAGATTTTATTTGCAAATTAATTAATCGTGCCGAAATTGAGATTCAAGGTGGCCGTCGTGAACGTCACGCTAAAACAATCGACGTAGCTCAAGAAGAAATTTTAACTTGTATCGGCATACATTTATTTGAAAAATTCGAAAAACTTCATCGTTCAATGAAATCAGAAGACCAAACATGGAAAATGATTTTTTCGATTGGAATCGATTGTCTACGATTGAGTATGCTCACAAGAAAATCTCGAAGAAAATGTCTTTTTTTTCGATTAGATTTCGAGAAAACCATCGATCAAAAACAAGATTTTAATTTAGTCATAGAAAATCTATGTGAAGAAATGCGTTTAGCTGATCAAACGAAGCCAACAAAAAAACGTAACAAACGTAACAAACGTAAACCAATGAAACCTGCTCAAAATTCTAACAAAGATACACTGAAAATATCTTGTAAATCCGAAGAAATTTTAACACGTCGTCGTGCAAATAGTTGTTGTTCATGTCTATGTCATTATTGTGATGAACAATCGAATACACTATCGAATACATTGAAATCGTCATTGATTAAATCTCATTCATGTCCATCACTATTAACAATTATTTCGAATTCAAGAATGTCAACAAATTCCTTACCATTATCGAATTCTTTGGACACACTTTTTGCGACTATAGCAACAAGAGAATGTATTTGTCATGAGAAAAATCTTGAAAAAGATATTCTTTGCGATGATTGTCCAATATCATCATCGACATCATGTATTCGTTGTTCGACAACACGATTAGATCCTGGATATTCATCTGGTAGGACAAAAACAACCCTCAATTCGATATTCTTAAGAATTCAAATTTGTTATTTTATAGAACAAGATGATAATTGCTCATCAAATCTTTGTGAATGTACGTCAACAGGTTGTGATGATTGCTCAATAGAATGTATAAGACATGAAGAAGATGAAGGTAGTATGTCAATGCTATCAAGTGGTATCTATAGTCACAATTGTTGTTTTCATGGTAAACAAAAAACGATTTCAATTGAATTGAATGAATCTTTTTTTTGTATAGAAAATCATAGAATGGTCAAACTCTCAGATCGAACTGGAAAATCGAAATTAACAGTACGTAAAAGAAAAACAAATCTATTCGAAAATCATTCCAATATCCATTTGTCTAGTTACAATTATCGGATGATTATCCATTTTTTCAAATGAATTTCAAACAAATTTGGGTAAACGACTTTACACGACCGAATAATCATCTTTATAAATTTGTTTTTCTCTCTCTTATAAATCTCGATTTTAGGAAGAAAATTCTTCAACAAATACAACTGATCAAGCGTTTATATCAGATGCCGATCGTCGTCAATTTTTTCTTTCACACAAAAATTTTCATAAACGTCGTCAACAACTACGACGACGACTGAAATGCAAATTTCAACTTTGGAAACAATCATTTTCCTATACAACTTAAACATAAATATACATTATCATATCGAAATAACGCTTTTTTTGGTTCTATTCATTCATATACGGCAGTGCTTATTTGTTGAAATATACATCTTTTTGTTTCGTAGGATAAAAAATAAAGAATATACATAGACGTTCTTAAACATTTTCTTTTTTGAAACGAATAGTAAAAATATGAAAATTGAAATCTTGTTGTTTTGCTTCTGTTTACATTTGAAAGAGAAAAGAAACCCAGACTCGTCTTATTCTTTGTTTAAAATATATAACTTTGACATTCAAAATTTGTTGAAACAATTTGATTCCGTCGACTTTGATACTTCTCAATTGATTTTAACATTTTCTTTTTTCTTTTCTTTTCTTCTTTCAATGTTTTACATTTTCAATACTTGAATATTTCTTTCCATTATATGAACATCTATTAAAACATGTTTGATAATGTATTCGACTACTTGATCAAGTGTTTTTCAACTTTACAGAACAAGACGACTAATGTCGGCAAACAAAACGATACATTTCGTTTGTTGATTAATGATTCGTACACCCAATAGCATTTTATATAAATTAAATTCAATTAGAACTTTCTTCTATTATGAAATGTTACATTGAAAAAAAAAGCCAAACAAACAATCTACTTGTAGATCAAACTGATCATTTGTTAATTAAAATAAAATCTTTTCGATTCGGATATATTTTTTTCATTGGTTTTGACGTTTCTCTTTTTTGCTAATAGTATATGTCGGTTTATCTATGATTAAATATCTTTCATTTCATTTCGATATTCATCCTTACAACGTATCATCCCCGATCAATCAATTTACTTTTTTCTTTTTTTCGCAACGTTTACTCTTCATCTTCAAGTTTTGTGTGTGCGTATGTATATGCACGTAAATTTTTCTCTTTACGCTCATTGGCTTGTTAATATCTTCACTCTCAAATATATTTAAAAAACGAGACGAGAGAAGAGAAAAAGAAAATCGTTTATGATTACTAAAAACAACCTCTTTTCTTTTAACATTACTGTCACCTAGTCACAAGCATATTTAATATATATACACACACACCTTTTCGCCTCGATGTATTTCATTCGTTTTTTTCTATTAAATATTTGCAAAACAATTATCGCTCAAGAAATCTACAACTAGAGAGTATAGAGAGATAGTCACTGATTGGTGGAATAAAAAGCGAGAGAAACGAAAAAAAAGAGAAGGATAGAGAGAGAGAAGGAGAGAAAACGAGAGAAACGGATGACGAACAAGATCGATTAGTGACTACATTATTGACTGTTGAAAGAAAGCGAAAGTAGTGAACACATTAACGTAACAAAGCAAACAACATAATGTATCAACTTCCACATTATTCTGATGCGCTCAAACAATTTCCATCGGCAGCTCTCTCAGCTTATTTTGCTAGTAGTACTGCAAATGCCGTCAACGCAGCAAATCCTATGTCAACAACGGCTGGTCAACATCAACTCGCTGCCGCAGCAGTTGCAGCAGCTGCTGTTGTTTCACAAAATAATCCATTTTCAATCGATAATATTCTTGCTCCACGTCCTCGTTTACCTGCACCATTATCATCATATTATGGTTCAACATCAACAAATCCCGCTCAAGCAGCTGTCGATTTCTATTGTACGTATACATTTGAATGCCTCTCGTTCTTTTTCATTAACTATAAAAATTTGCAAAGGTGTTCGACCGAAAATTGATAATATTTACTTATGATAAAACGTGTTTAATTGTTAGTATGCTCAGTGATTCGTTCCCAAACTATCACCTATCTCCTCTATTAGGACATACGCGTATGAATCGATGAGAAAAGAGATCAAAACAAAAACTTGCTGATTGTTCATGTAAACATATACAAGATAATTTACTACTAGTGGGCATTGTGCATATAGAAGTTAATTAGAGATTTCTTTGATTGTTTTACTGTTGTTGTTTTTTTAAAGCATATCCAGCTCTGCAAAATTTCTTTGCCGCAGCATCAATGGCGCAAAATCATAAACGAAAACGACGACATCGAACGATTTTTACTGAAGAACAACTTGAACAATTAGAAGAAGCTTTTAATCGAACTCATTATCCCGATGTTATGATGAGAGAAGGTAGACTTTCTTTGTTTCTGTTTTTATTTTTCGAAATTATTTTGTTTGTTTTTTGTTTTCATTTGCAGATTTAGCAATGAAAATCGATTTAAAAGAAGAACGTGTCGAGGTAATGATCTTTTTCTGTCGAATTCAAAAAGACTAAAGATCGTGAGAAGCTTTTATCAGTATGTTTCGTCTAATGGAAGAAAGCACTTGGTTACAATGTCGAGTGGTTTGAAAATCGTATTCATTTTTTCTTTACTTGATAACTTGTTTAAGAAAAGTTGATTTCTCTCATGTATATGTATGTATGAGACATAAACCCTTTGGGCAACAATAGAATCGATCGATCGATCGATCGAAAGCGATTGTTGTTGTTGACATGACGACTTTTGCTGAGATATGATGTGTTAGTATTGCTTCTTGTCTTCGTAAAAGAATCATCGATGAATTGTTTTTCTCTTTGTTGACAGAAGCAATTGCACGATTTAGTTCCTCGTTTTGCCAATTATCCGCTGATTGCTGTCTAAACAAACTTTATTGAACTCTAAGAAAAGCAAAAGTGAATGTGACAATAGATCAGTTAATCAGAATTGTCTCTCTCTCTCTCTTGTTTTTTCTTCTTCTTGACATTAAGAATTGAATAAAAGAAAAGGCATAAATTGAGATCATCTGAAGACAAATCCAGCACACAATTTCAGATTCTTATTCATACGTATATAAAACGAACGAAGAGATTTTTTCCATTTCCTCTCGAAAAAAAAAGAAACAAACGCCGTCCTACTTCTTTTCTCTTGCTTCCGATTGCTCTTTTCTTTGTTAGACATCAGAGATCTATCCATTGAACAATATTAATAATAATTTTCTATTTGTTGTTACTTCGTTTTGGTATTGTTCAATGATGCATTTCCTCTTCTTGTCTATTGCCGCTAATAGGCTAACAACTCACACAAATACATGATGGTGCCACTTCTCTTTACATCTATCTTCCAGTTAGATGTCAATGTTTATACATGATCAAATGAGTTCATATATAAATCATTTTCTATACTTCCGGAAAGTAGTTGATTGTGTGTCGATATGTTATCGATTCATGTATATAAATGATGTTCTAGATGGATAATTTGACTTGATTCATTTTTATGCATGATTAGACATGAAAGAGAATAAGAAAGATCGAAATAAATGTACAACGGACGACATGAATGAATAGTGATAGGTTACACCTGCAATTGTTCAAAGAAAATAAATTGTTTGGAATCGAGGAATTTAACTTTATATATTTGTTTTTGTCGCTTAGGTTTGGTTTAAAAATCGTCGAGCAAAATATCGGTATGAAAACTATTTTTAATTATTTTAAAAATTAAAATTTTTGTTTTCTAATTTTCTAGTAAACAAAAACGTGAAACAACAGAACGATGTAAGTTATTTAAAAAGTTAAATCAATTCATATTATTTTCGAATTCAATATTTTTCAGCTCGCCGTGAAGCACTCGATAAATCTCAACGAACCGATGGTGAAAGTACAGCAACTGGTTCATCGACACCAAGTGCTATTTCAAGTTCATCATTAAGCAGTGTTGGTCAAGACACATCGGCCAATAATGATCATTCATTATCAATTTCACATAATCTTGCTAT
>Ga0209935_1002542_pt1 | contig 21902 bp, 23 predicted proteins | sample ThiBio_1000_plan_2_FD_183958 | JGI IMG/M metagenome (GOLD analysis project Ga0209935, IMG submission 183958) | Wastewater bioreactor microbial communities from Cape Town, South Africa - Thiocy_cont_1000_plan (SPAdes) | ecosystem: Engineered > Bioreactor > Thiocyanate-remediating >...
CTAAAAAATAACCAGTTCAAATAGAAATTTAGCAAGATTTGAATTTGGTCTAGGAAAAATTAGAATTTTAATTATTCCTAGGAAAATTTTAAATTGTCCTAAATTTTAAGTTTTACTGTGACATATACGTGTGATTTTCACACTTTCAAATTGCTAAGAATTCAAGTGAAACTCGATACTTTTCAAAAATTCTACATCAAAAGATTAAAACAATTAAAAGAGAATTAATTAAATTAGAGATATTGAGTAGAAATCAATAATCAATGAAAATTTTAACAAGAAATCTCCAGCAAACATTTCGATGTTAGCGCTTGCTCCGAGATTCGTACCCACGAACTAATGTTTGGCTATATGTGTATTTAATGCATTAAATGCATTGGAATAAAAACGATTTGAAATTAACCCAGCTTCGTCAAGAAATTCATGTAAAACAGTGCGAAAATTTTTACTTAAGAAGAATTGACTTATTTTCAAAACTAAAATAAACTAAAAAATATCGACGTGAGTTGTAATATCTTACAGTGAATCACAAATAATCCATAATTCTTTATCAGATAACAGTGTATGTCGACTAAAGATTTTTTTTATTTAGCTGTGTTTTTAAAGAGCTATTTATTTGTCAAATATAACATGCATGATTTGCATCATGATAGCGATGGGAATATGTCATGAATGAATATTTTTGATCTAGTGACGTTGTCTCAGAAATTGTCATCACAATATATATCAAAGAGATTATTTCACTGCTTCCGATAAACTTATGAGAAAAATTTTGTGTACAAAGCGATTACGGTAATTCGATAGATTATTGAATATGTTAAGATATAATAAGCGTAAAAACCATACAAATCGTGCTGTTTATCAAATGAATTCACCAAGCAATTAGTGATAAAGATGAACTTAGTAGATGTGTGCAACATGTATCCCTACGATAGATTATTTTAACATTCGATCGTTATTTGTTTTTATGAACAATTTAATCAATCTCAATGCATGCGCTGCTCGTGATAAATTGAGTACTTTATTGGTTATCAACATAATCATTTCAATGAGATAAAGTATTTCAATTGATTTTTCATTGATGAAAAACGGATACATTTTCGTAAGAAAAGCAAAAACAGAAAATAAAATCAAATGAAAGTATTATTAGCGACGTTTTCGGATAATTCCTCGTTTTTTAATCGTTTGATTCAAGATAAAACACGATATCATTGAGTTTGACGTTCAATATTACATTAAACCGAAAAAAAATGGTGCATATGCCTTAGACTAAGATAGCTATGAGTGAAGAAACAATGAAAAAGGAATCAAGTCTTTATAACAGCTAGTTGGAATGACAAATAATATTTTCGTTATTAACATAAATCAAGTGTCAATCAGTTGTTTTCAGTCAAGAGTTAGATTAGATGAAATAAGAGTTTAAATACCATGCAATTAGCTTGACTAAGTGAAACTCATTTAATAACATGAGTCATATCGAATGTATACAGTACATACATCAAAGATGATTTATCAAGACTTTTAAATTGAAATTAAATTCGATTAGAAACAGATAGCTAAGAAATTGAATCAAAGAAAAAATTTCCGGAAATCCGGATTCGATTTGAATTGAATCATAAGAAAGAAATGATGAGAAACGTTGTTATCGTTATCTTTCATTCTAGCATACAAAAACATCAGAAACATTACCGGAACTCAGTGCTCATCAACTAAGAAAAGGAATCAAGAGTAAAGATAATCTAATATCAGTTGAGAGAATTCATGAGTCATGATAAGAGCATATTTGTGGGGGTATAAATAGGGACAGCCCATACTTATATTTCTCGTGTTTTTCGATCAGTTGAGTTCGAATCTGTGCCTCATTTTTCGAAATATATACATTCTAAAATATATACATTCTAAATAGAATTTGTAAATGGAAACTACCATTACAATCACCAGTTTACAAGAAGTACGAATCTTTTTTTCTTTTCATAAGATAAACAAGTACTGAGTTCTAGAATGCGCCTTGTACAATTATAATTGAAATTCCAATTGCAAATGTTGAACTCACAATTCAACAACCATCAACTAATCAGCCATCAATTAATCAACCATCGATTAATCAATTACCAATTTGTCGACAACAGACAAAAGTTAAAGAAGAGAACATCGAAATTAAAAATGACAAAAAGATTACTCAAGAGTCCGTCATAAACATCGAAGATGAATCACTCGATTGTGAAATTGAGATGGATCCTACATATCCAAGCAAAACATTGTATATAATATCCGACGATGATTATTCATATTCACCCGCAAGCCAATTTGAATATTTTTCAAGTTCCACAGATTTAGAATCTTCTGATGATGGTTCTTCAAATACGGGTTCTCAAGTTTGTTTTGACAGCAGCCATGACATCATCAAACATTTGCAACAAGACGTTCTTACTCAATAAATGTTCAAATAATTATCTGTATTTATATGTAAATTATTTATTGTCACTTCAACCAGAACTTTGTACATATGTAAAATTATATGACTTGAAATTTTGATTCAATAAATAAATAATTCGAATTCATTGTTATTTGACGAAGAAATATTTGTCTTTTATTTACTATAATCAAACTTATTTGTGAGACTTCCATTGATGTCAATCGTGTTGTATTTTATGTTCAAACACGGATTGTACTTCAATGTTTTTTGTTTGAAAAAATATACACTGAAACGTTTACGTTCAATATTCTGATAGAAGTATTACTTTTCTACAATCTGTTTATCTCATATACGACGGATGTCAACGAGATGATCAACATAAATAGCCGCAAGATAAGAACGAGAGAATTGATATTGGCTACACAAAAGAATAATAGATAGATCAGAAAAGAAACCATTTTTATCAATAAGAGTGATCATTCGACTTTTACAAGACCGATCTAATTGGTTTACGTCGAATGATTGAAAACTATATGACACAAATGCAAACATAATATTTGTTGATTGACTTCTTAACGATATTTCGTTCTATAGCAGAAAGAATTATTTTGATATCATATTAAAATTACGAGTAGAATTAAGTTAAACATTGAATTTGTTCTAGATTTCTAACGTGAAAATACATCTATTCTCCTTAACTACAAAGCTTATTCTTAATATGTCACGATTATCAGGTGTGCACTTTTATTGAACTACCTTTTTTTATGAAAAAGGTATCTCATATCGTTTTCAAAATAGATTCAACAACAGCAACAACAGCAACTTCAAACCGTGCCTGTAAACGAACAATATCGGATGAATTTGAATTTGGAAATGATGCAAAAAAAATTACGTCTCATCATCAATCATGCGAAAATCAATCGACAGCTACTATTCCAAAACCTGTTGATCAACCAAGATTTGTCAGCGCAGCTACAGTGATTGGTTGCACTCCTAAAACCATTAAGACACTGGCAGAAATGACAGATGATGAAATAATTGCGTATACAATTGAATTCGAGAAAAAGCATCCTCAATAGCTGGTGTCCAAACTTGATCTTATACATGATAATTAAAGGATAATTTTTAATGTATTATATTGTATATTTGTAACTGTTAACTTCTTGTAACGTTAAGTTGTTCTTGTTATATTGAACTTAGAAATATGTTTATCTTATTATTCCTTATCGATATAAATAAATTTTCGTTGAAATTATTATAGATAAAAATGAAAACAACTTTACAAGAATTTTATCCAGATATTTGGCAAGAAATATTTGAATATTTTAATCCGATCGAATTATATCATAGTTTTGCACATGTAACAATGTCGGCAGATGAAGTCTTATTTAATAAAAAACAAAATCTTCGATTACGACGACTTGTTCTTAATTCTTGTGTTAATAATCTTTCTATTGAAATTCTATATAATCGAATCATCTCACTTGAATTGCATGAAGAAAGTTACCTTCATAGTATTGATGAATTCACTGAAATTCGTGAACTTAAACTTGTCGGACAGTCAGAATGGATTATTCATCTGGTTCGGAAAGTGGCGTGCATAAATAAGAATCTTGAACGTTTAATTTTAGTTATTCCGGGCATTGGCCCGTTGTATGATCTCTTAGAATGTGTTTCACATTTCTTGTCACTGCGTTCGCTAGAAATTTACGCGAATGAGATGGAAGAAAAAATACGAAGACGTACTCTTTGTGTGAAACAGGCAACAATTGAATACGTTAAGTTGCATTCATGCTCATGTATTAGTTGGGTTGACTTGCCGTATATGTTACCTGTTCTATGTAATATACATTCTCTTGATATTACTTTGTTCGATGATTACAGAAATGCATTTTCTTCGTTTACTTTCGAAAAAGTCCGTTATATACGTCTCACTTTAATAGAAGTTCCATTCCATTGGATAGTTGAACTTATGAAAGCCATGCCATTTCTTGTCAAGCTTAAATTAAGAGGTTTTGTCGATACTGTGGGCTTTGTAGTCAATCAAAAATGGCTTTCTCTATTCGAATTGTGCCGCAATCTTGAGGCAATCATCGTAAATTTATCGTTAGAAGTAGACGACAATTCTTTTTATTTTGATAAGATTCAAACAACTTTACGCAAACTAAACCTACGATTGAAATGCACCGACGATGATTATGACTATTATTTAGGTGAAATACAACAATCTCGATGGTGGAATTTAAGCGGAACAATTCGCTATCATGGTGATGACCATATCTAAGAAACAACATAAAAACAATGTTTTTCTGTTAAAAAGATTATAAGAGAGATATATGAATGTGAGAGAATTTGTTTTTTCCATGTTGTTAAAATTTTTCCTAAAAAATCATTATGAAATTCGTTGTCGATCTCGTTGTTTATGTATTCATATTAATGAAATTATTTCAGATTTCTTTGATATTCGAATAAAGACCGCTGATCAATTTCAAATCTATTGAAATACAAAAATTATGTCTCACAATCGTTTGTGTCAATGTGGAAAGTGTGAACGAATGCGAAAGTTTCAATCGTTCTTGCATCAGCTGTCAACAGCATCGGAAAAAGAGGATTATGAAGAGTATATTTCCGCTGTTGTTGCCACAATTTCCACAGTACTCGTGTCATTTAATTTGATCTGAATTTAACGGATAATTTTAATTGTTTTAGAATATGGAACTAATGGCGCCATTAGAGATCAATCTATCCGTAACATTTGATGATACTAAGCACATCGTAGATCTCGTTGCAAAGGAATATCTTAAACGTGCTAGTATATCTGTTCAAAATTTTATTCCTGTCAAAGTTGTTGCTGATGGGAACTGTCTGTTTAATTCTATCATCTCACTGGCTCTTGATTCTAATGTATCAGCGATTGAGTTGCGAGGTTTGTCATCTTCATTTAATCTACACACAACCGTACTTCTAATGAATTCGGGAATTTATTTTAGTTCGTACAGTAATCGAGCTTGTTAAAAATAAAACTCACTATATTAATCAATGTTGTAAATATGTCGGGCCTTTTTCTAATGCACTGAAACGGACATGTAATAATAACAGCTTCTCGGAATTATATGAACTTGCGGCCCTAACCAATGTTTTGCATTGTGAAATTCAAAGTGTTTTTCCATACATTGATTACCGAGCAGAAATGAAAATCATGAATTCAGTGTATAAGCCAATAGAAAGATCAGTTTCAAACAATGCAAGAATATTCATCTTTTGGTCGAGTACTGAAGATGAAACTTCTACAAAAGCGCGTCCGGGTAATGGAGGCATTTGGAATCCGAATCATTTTGTTCCACTTTTGCAAAAATCACGAAACTATGAAGCAACAAGTGGTGGACAAGCGAATACGGTGCCCAACGTAAATATAAAATTTTAAGAAAAATTACAACTAAGATGTCTAATTATTCTTTCTTTAAGACGCCAGAAAAAACAACTGTAAAAAACAACCATGTAATATCTATAAGAAGTCCAGAATTTCCGTTACCTTCTGTCACAAGAAAACAAAAAATTTCCTCTGAAAGTTGTTTTGCTATCGACAATCCACTCGAGTCACTTACAAATCGAGATGAGAACGGTAAAGCACCACTTATCAATGTCAGAAACATCCGAAGACGACTTATCAGAGACGATGAAAACGCAGATCAACGGGAGGCACGTCTAGCTTCTCAGAAACAAAGATCGGCGTTAAATCGCTTGCGCGAGAGTGAAGACGAACGAATTGCACGCTTAATGGGTCAGCGAAAAAGATGGATTAAGTCGAAAGCAAATGCAAAACAGACGAAAAAGACAGTGTGTCTGAAGTCAACCCAACGACATCGAGTTATTACAGGAGCAGCTAATAAAAAGGAAAACATGTTGGAAAAAAATCAACAAAATTTGCTCGAACAATATAAATGGCCAGATGCTATTCCAACAAAGTTAAAGAAACACTGTTTACAGGATTTTTGTCATCAAATGTCTATGCCAATTTTACGCCAATGTGTGTGTATGATTTGCAATATTCGAGCATCTGGTAGCACGATGAAAGAATTCAGTCTTGATGATATTCCAAACTCTGACAAACTTTCGTGTCATATGGATTTATTGAATGTAATCAAAAAAATCTCAGACATATCAGAAAGTAAAAATATTTATAAGATGATTACTTTAACGGACTCATGAATTATTTTTGCGTAGGTGATGAAACGAGTTCAATATTCTGCTCATCATCAAATGCAGTCTTGTATAAGAAAGGATTTAATGCATCGACAAATATTGGCAACGTTTGTCGAGAATGTCAAAGCGCTCTAATCAAAGATAAAATACCGATGTTTTCAGTAGCAAACAAAATGTGGATTGGCGATGTTCCATCAGTACTTTATGAATTAACAATAGCCGAACAGATGCTGTATGTATATATATATATATATATAATGAGGAACTAGTATGATGGTACTAATCGATTCTTATTTTGTAGTATATCTTTATACCGACACAATAGTTGTGTAATAAAATTACATTCTCCATTCCATCACCATTCAACTGCACAAAATGCACTCAAAGGCAATGTAATCTCATTCATGCATGATGTGCCAAATATTGTTGAAAGTCTACCATTGGACGTTGATGATCTTTCTGACACATTGAAAATAATTTTTGTTGGCGCACAAATTCCTGATCGTGTACACTTACGTAAAATATGCGCTGTAAGTCGTGAGAAAATTCGAAAATCACTTTTATGGTTGAGAAGTTACAATCACATGTATCGAACGGTTCCTAGTAATTTATAGTTTAAATTCTATTGCAATATCTACAGTATCTTTTTAAGTTAACGAGGCGAATATTAATAAACTGCCTGATGATGATGTTCCGGAAAGTATTTGGTTGACAATAGAAAGATCAGAAAATACAACTAGTAGCGAATCAGAGCGTGCCGGATATACTGGAGATCCATTGACAAATGCATTTATTCAAGGTGAACCAAATGTAAACAATACATTACCATTGACCACAAGGTAAAAATGAGTTAGAAAAAAATGAGTTGATAGTATAAATCGATTAGTGCAATACTTGATGTTAATGGAGCAACTGTATCATCAAATGATATTGGTGTGCATCTGCTACATAAAGTTAAACACTGTTCAAAGTCAATAGGTGACACATCGGATATAACCTCTAAGAATACAGAAAATGAAGATGTTTATGTAATCCCGAGATCGAGTATGCCAGTCAAAGATTGTTATAATTTGGAGTTGTTTCTTGGTTTATTTCCAACGTTGTTTCCTTATGGATATGGTGCACCATATGATTCTTCGAGACCGATTGCAGTACCATTAAATCAACATATTCGGTATCTACTTGCATATGAAGATCGACGTTTCGAAAAACATCAATCGTTCATGTTTGTTATGTTCAATGTAATGCAGAGACGGCAAGCATGTTGGAATGCTTCACTTATGGCTTCACGACCATACTTCCGAGATACTGCTACTGATCTTCAGACGTTAACAACTGAAGAAATTGAAGCGGCACTGATTAGCGCAACCAAATCTACTTTCTTCACAATACCAAATCCTCGAGTTAATATGCTTCTAAAACAAATTAAAACAGTAGGTGGTAATGTGATGGGTTCGGCTTACTCGCGAACTGCGCTTCGAACTCAAATCCATGCGCTCACGTTCAACCAAGGTCTTCCAAGTATTTTCATGACAATCAATCCGGCGGATATTCATAGTCGGGTGATACTGTATTTTGCCGGTATCAATTTAGATCTCGATAATATTCTACCCGAAATAATTCCATCTACTTATGAGCGTGCACAAATTATTGCCCAACATCCAGTGGCTTGTGCTCGATTTTTTAATCAGCTGATTTCATCTATTCTTCATAGCATGATAGAAAAAGGTGTGCTTGGACCAGTCAAAGCATATTATGGTACAGTTGAGAATCAAGGTCGAGGATCATTACATTTACATATTCTCATATGGCTTGATCATGATTTAACTCCAGCACAACTAAAAGAATCAGTTAGAGACGAAAATTTTCGAAATGGTTTGCTTGCCTACTTGGAAGATATAATCAAACAGGATCTTAGTGACTTTACTACGGATGATTCTGAAATGAATAGTAAAGTATTTTCTTCAATATAACTGAGTTGTTTAAATACATTCGCCATTTAGCTGCTGAAAAACAGGAACAACAATCTAATTTTTCAGAACATTCTAATCTTATTAACTCGATATCTGATGACGTATCCATAAGAACTAGTTGAGAACATCCAAAAATTGAATGAATGAATTGTAAGATATGTATTGTGTTTAGACTCAGTGCAATTAGAAAAAGACACTTCAAAATTGATACCATCGATTATGCCGACACCAAATCCATCGATGACAAATTTTGCACTGAACTTCAAGAAGGATATTGTTCAGTTGGTAAACAGTAATAATATTCATAATCATACGGCTACGTGCTATAAATATTCGAAAAAACATGGTAATGCAACATGTCGTATGAGAATGCCTCGTCAAATCGAAAATGCCTCATCAATTGATATTGAATCAGGAGAAATCAAGTTGAAACGACTTCATGAGACTATCAACAATTTCAATGAATATATCATCAGTGCGTGTCGATCAAATATGGATATCAAATATATATTTAGTGGTAGTGATGCTAAAGCTCTTGTGTATTATATAACGGATTACGTAACGAAATCAAGCCTCTCATTTCACGACACTTTCTCACTTGTACTTAAAGCTGTTCGTTCATTTGAAAAGCAAAGTCTTGATAGCGATGCAAATTCGAGCGCTGAAGAAAAATCGCGTAGACTTGTTCTTCGCTGTTATAATACTCTAGCTTCACAGCAAGAATTATCGGGTGCACAGGTAGCATCTTATCTTATGGGTTGGCCTGATCATTACACAACTCACGAATTTGCCAATTTGTATCTAATTGGCATTGAGAATTATTTACAAGCAGCATTAACAGAAATACAATTAGAACATCAGTGTCAAACAGAAGGTGACTAATAATCTTTTTTTACGAATTAAACGCTATCTTATTTCGTTACACTTCATATAATAGATAATATGGATCTAGAAAATGATGAAAATTATACGGAAACAGAGGAACAATTCTTACTGCAACCCAATGAGACTAAAACAAACTATGTATACGTGAATACTCGAGTGGACTATCAATATCGTTCTGCGTCACTTAATGATATGTGCCTTTACGATTACGTTCGCTTTTATCGAAAAAAACCAATCGATACGAAGGATCGAAAACAATTAGATGCTCAATCAACAATACCGGACATTGAGTTAACAGAAACACGCCGTGGGCGAGTAGCTTGTGAGCGACTAACTTTTCAAGTCGAACATCCACAAGCCTTATCACATATCAACATCAAGCGTATGGAACCAGTTGTACCAGTTTTGCTCGGTCCTTCGGTACCTCGACGAGATCGAGCAGATACAAGAGAGCGTTACTGTCGATCCATTCTTACGCTTTTTGTTCCTTGGCGATCAGTTCAAGATGTATGCGACGTGAATCAAACGTGGGAACAAGCGTTTGAGATTCGTCGTGTAAAAATTACAATTGAATCACAAAAAATTATTGATAACATTCAGCTACTTCAAGAGTGTAAAAGTGATCGAGATGAACATCTACAACAAGTGATACAAGCTGCACAAACTGAAGTAGTGAATGATCATAGATCCATTAACCATGCCGACAGCGATAGTGACGATGAGAATACGGAAATTTTTGATGTGTTAGATGCTGTTGATTTGTCTGAGTTTCCAACTTTACAAGAGCCAGGAATAAAAGCAGAGCAAACATATTTCAGTAAAATAATACACGCTGTTAATCAGGCCAATCGATATGCTAATATTCGACGTAAGAAGGATTTAATATTCGAATGTTTTGCCTATTTGTATCCTATATAGATTCAAGTATAGGATCAACAAAACCATTGACGAATGCCAATAAATTGAATAAGCATATCAATATCGATCGAACATATATTGTACCGGCAACTACAGAGCTGATTAAATTGAATAATAAATGGCAATGTCAAATCAAGGACGAAAAAGAGCGCAAACGAAATTTTTCTATATGTGCAGGCACAGAGAATAACTTTAAAGAGCTGTACGACACTAACGAAACTCAATTACTCAGAGGCATTGATCTGGATGCGCTATCAAACTTGAATCTTGATGATGAATTTTTGAATTTTACTTGTACAATACCTGTGACTAAAATGGTTGTACCAAATAAAACTACTCGAAATGATGTTGCATCAAGATTCACTCTGAATAAGAATCAAAAAGCGGCATTCATGATTATCACAGGGCATTTAGATGGACTGGATACAGTAAATGAAAGTAATATTGATTGAGTATAAAGTCAACTAGTTTTAACTTGATTACTTATCACTTTAGCTGGAAAGCAAAATCAATTGATTATGTGTGTACCTGGTTGTGGCGGAACTGGAAAGTCTCAGTTGATACGTGCAATAACTGCATATTTCACAGAAACGAGTCGTGCATATAAACTTCGAAAACTAGCTCCTACTTCGGTTGCTGCTTCTGAGATAGAAGGCATGACAATACATTCCTTTTTGGGAGACGGACGAAACAAAAGAACTAAATCAAAGATAATGAATCGTCCCGGGGATACAAAGCTCGAGAATACTTGGCGTTTTGTCGAATATATAATATTGGATGAAATGTCCATGGTTGGATTAAGTTTGTTGGCTCGATTAAATAAACTTGTTGCAACAGCAAAACATTGCGATCCAATGACAACAATGGGCGGAGTCAACATAATTTTTTTTGGTGATTACGTTCAATATTCACCTGTATTTGATAAACCACTTTATCATGATTTTGCGGAAGTATCGAACAATAATTCAAAAAATCGTGTGACAATGCCTACTGAAAATGAAATTCAGCAAAAAAGTGCTCGAGCGCTTATACTTCAGATAAATTGTGTGGTTGTTCTTGAAGAACAAATGAGAACAAAAGATTTAGCATATAGAGCATTATTAAACAGAGTACGCGAGGGTGAAGGCACATATGAAGACTGGCTCTTACTTCGAACACGTGTTATGGGCATAGGGCTTCATATTTCTCTGAATGATTCGCCTTGGAACGAGGTATGTTATATACCACATAGTGCTCATTGAACCGAAATCTATTCCTAAACATTATTTTTAATATTTTATGAATATTATATTCAATTCTATATACGTTTTAGGCACCGATTCTTGTATATCGAAATGAAATTCGTACTGAACTAAATAATCGAGCCGTAATAAACAAGGCATATGAGACAGGTCGAACACCGACTGTTGTTATTGCTACAGATACAATAAAAGCCAAAAAGAATATTGATCTACCTGACCTATCGAAACGACTTCTTGCTTTGCCTGATAATAAAACCGAACATTTACCTGGTTATCTTCCTCTCGTACCTGACATGCCAGTGTTGTTGCAAGAAAATATTGCCTGTGAATTGGGTTTATCAAATGGTGCACAAGGAATCTTTCGTGAATTGGTTTACGGTGAAACATCAGAACAAATAACGGAAGCCAATGAAGGAGTTTTTCCGGCCAACACTATATTTGTGCGAAATGCTCAATATGCTTTGGTAGAGATTAAGAAATCAAAAATAGGAAAGCTGGACTCACTTAATCCGTTTGTTGTGCCTATTCCTGTTATTGACAAAACCTTTGAAGTTGATCTCGCCAAGCTTTATGCTGACAAAGGGTCCATCTTGAAGGCGTTTAACGATAAAAAACTTAAGACAACTATCGCTGTGAAAAGAAGAGGTTTACCTTTAGTGCCAGCATATTCAATTACTACTCATAAAAGTCAGGGCCAGACACTACCGAAGATAGTCATTGATCTAAATATGCCACCAGGTATTGTGGAAGTCGCATCCGCCTATGTTCCATTGTCAAGAGTACAACAATTATCTGATCTAGTGATCCTACAAGACTTTAGTGTTACTGCACTTCAAGTGAAACCATCTAAAAAACAGAAAGCCGAAATGAATAGACTCGTTGCCATTTTTGAAAAAACAAAACTTTGTTATCCTGATTACTTTGTCTGATAAAAGTGATCGTATGTTGCATCTTTTTGAAGATTATCTAACAAAATGTTCTGCTCAAGAAAATGTCGAATAAACTTTTGTTATTCTTGTTGAGAAAATAAACCGATCATAATATTGAAATTGACTCTTTTTTTTCTTACCATTTTTTTGCATTTTAATGAGCTTATCATTTTCACTTTCATTTATTTATTCCAGATAATTTTAAGACTTTTCTTCGCACAAATCACACAAATAATATTATTCAAACAAAAACTAAACGTTAATATCACAAGTTCATAACATCAATAATGAAAAACTATATGGCAATCATCCAATTTGTCATTAGTTTATTTTATTTACGCCTCAATGCTTTTTCGCATGACGTCATTTTAAAAAACTCTACAATAATACATCCTGAAACAGGTCTTTTTCTTGATTACGTTGGTTTATACATACCATCAGAGACAATTATTCATACGTCAGCGATTTTTCCTATGACCGCAGCTACATGTCATTTTCTACCCTTATCGGCTGCACAAAACATTCCTTCCTGTAATATTACAAAAAATAATATTACAAAAAAAAAGAGAGCTAAACGTTTAGTTGATGTCATAAGTTTGGGTGTCGGATCTGTTGCACTCGGTATGTCAATTTCGAACTCAATACAAATTGAAAATCTTCAGCAACAGGTGGCAATTGTTGAGAACTCATTATCGAAACTTTCTGAAAGCCTTGAAATAACTGGAGCACATCTAGCTAAAGTCTCGTCGCGACAAATAGAACTAACCGAACAACTTCAAGTTACACAGAAAGCGCTTAATGATATGATACCAATCTTAGACTCGCATGCCGAAGCAATCAATACTATTAAAACTAGTGTCGAAACGCTAAATATTCGATATCAACATTCCTTTCTTTATTTAGCAATAACTCAAATTTATCGTAATGAACTTACTCTAAGTTTTTTATCGCCAGCTGATGTACATAAACTTGTATATACTATTATTAAAGAAGGAAATTTAACATTGGATTCGTATCCAGGATCACTTCCCATTGTTCAGATTATCACTAGACTTCTTGTCCGTCAACAAATAGACTTTGTTCCACGCACGGAATACATGATCAACAACCTTGACGATTATGACGATCCAAATGAAATCGGTCGACTAGTGATAACTAGTTATTTCGCTGTCCCAACACAAAAACAATCCATTTTCTATACTTACAAGCTAATTACTATACCGTTCTATCATGGAAATGAAACAATTGAGTTGAACAATATTCCGCGATATTGGGCCATAAATCCAACAGATAAAACCACAATGGAATGGTACAATCCTGAAGAATCTGGATGTGATTTTAGATTCATGGTTTCTTGTCGTGATACTCCACCTATCTTTGACTTATCTATACATACTTGTCTTGATCAAATTATGCAAATGGTTACACTAACTAAGTGTAAAATATCATCAGTTCCAGCTGCTAAGTTTTTCATTCGACAATTGAAAAATAATTTTTGGATTACTTCAGCAGCTGAATCTATACAATGTATGAAAATTCCAAGAACTCAATATCATAAGGATATAAATCACGTCTGGAATATAAATGAAAAGACAATAATTCCACCTCTTTCAGTTGTAAACGTAACAGAAGGATACGTTATTGCTTGTCCAGGTTTTACTTTAATAGGTAATCCTGTGCCTACGCCAAACGCTTCGTTAGTTATCTTGAATGAGGGTGGTTTATTAACTAAAAACATCTCAATTGTCAATGTTCATCAATACATTACTAAGAATATTACATTATACAAAAACAATTTGGTTGAACAAGATCGAAAACTTCTATTGGAGTTTTTATCTAATCGACCAAAAGCTATTTCCACAAATCATAATCCTCTATTATCATATTTACGCTCATTTGGTATATCTTTTTCTACCATGATGGTTTTCATGCTTGTTTTTGTTCTATTATATTATGTTCCACGATGCAAACGTGGAGATCGTATAACACATTGTTAAATTTTTTATTTACCTTATCATAATTGAACATACAATGCAAAGAATCAATCATCTAACAAAAACTATAATAAAAATCTTTTAATTGTTTGAAAGTAGACGTTTTGTGTGTTGTTTATCATGCCTTAATAAACGAAAATACACGCTAAAAATATTCTTAATCATCTAAAACTTGTTTGCATTTAGTATAGACTCTTAGGTTTCTTAATATGGTGGTTATGTGAATGTAAAACGAAAGAGAATAAATTTGATCGTTAATGTTTTTGAGTATTAGTAAAAACAAGGTTTTAAAAACATTTGCCTAAAGCACGAACACGGCAGATAAACGTAAAATATTTCCGTTAACTTTTATATGCATTTTGATATCTCGAGAAAAGTTTCGAAAAAAAATTGTCATTAAATTTCAGTAAGATTTTAAGGCATTTTTAATGCATTAAGAAAGTAACCCATATAGAAACATGATGCCAGTGGTACGAATTCCGGTTCTAGAAACGGAATGAAAAACTTTTTCAATTAATAGAACTATTCAATTAATTTTATTTTTATTGTTAGAATAAAAACTAGTCACAATCACGAAATTATCATTAAATTCAAGCTAAATTTGAATGCAATAAATGCGTTAAATTCAAGCTAAATTTGAATGCAATAAATGCGTTATATTCACACACGTAGATATATGTGCAGAGATAAGTTCCATGGTACGAATCTAGGCTCGAGAACATATTTACATTTTTCTCGTTCTTTTTTAAACTTTTCTTTCATAATTTTTGAAGTTTACTCGATATTCAAATTAAACCTTTGACATCTAATATGCCTGAATTATGTCAAGATTGATGGAAATGACACTCAAGCTTAAATGTAACGCATTGAAAGTTATGTGAGTGTGAACAAATAATTTTTAAATAATAATCATCATCCATTTTTTCAGAAAAGGGCCAGCGAGTCTGTAAGATGAGCGCTACTTGTGTTACCAATTGATTTAAATCATCTAATTCGTCTATCGATGTATATACATTTAAATTTCGATCAATTTCAATCGTTTATTGAAAAAATCCATTCAAAATTGAAAGTTTTACATGTTAATTTTTCAAAGCGAGATATCAATTTTCTTGATGCTGATCGTTGGCAAAAATTTCTTTCACAAAATGTTGCCGAATTGGAAAAATTTTCTCTACATTATCGTGAACCAGGACTTGGCGATGACTATTCAATTTATAATGGCGAATTAAATCAATTCATTTCACCATTTTGGATGGAAAAAAATTTAATTTTCGATATTGAAATTCATGAATATAATATTCTTTCGATTTATTTTCTCGTTTTAAGAACTCGATGGTATAAATATATGAATTCTTCTATTGAATATTCGAAATCAACTCAATTTACAATCAAATCTGTTTATTCTTCTGAACCACCTGATGTTCTATTAAAGCAAATTACCCGTGCTTTAAATTTCACACAAATTTATCATTTAAATATCGAACAAGAAATATCTATTGAAAGATTAATGCAAATACTACATTTATTACCTGATTTGTTGACATTAAAAATCACTTCGTTATCATTTTATAGAGCATTTTCATTTCTCAATCAAGTCTTTCCAACAACATTGGCATTAGAACATGCAAAGAATATTAAATATGTTTATTTAGAGAAGACATTGAAAATGCAAGATATTGAAATTAATCAAAAACATCCAGAATATTTACGTTTATTATGGATTTATGCAACAACAGCAGATGATCGAACCATCAAACAATTAAATGAAATGATTTTTGTTTTTGTATATGAAAAACGTTTTAATATTGAAATAAATAAACAATATTGCTAATGTAGTTTCAAACATTTTCTAATCCATTGTCTCAATTCGGACCATATACCAATAATGATCCAAGGAAGAAAAAACCAGACGAAATTTGGAAAATATGTTATGTAATTACGGCGAATATTGGCAACTGTAGTTGAATAATGGATTGTTTGCATAGTACCAACGATGACTACTGGCATCCAAGAGATGACATACAGTCCCGATATCGAAAATAAATGAAATGCCATTGTTCGCTGTTGTTTCCATGTGACTTCGTGATTGACATGCCGTTTTTGTAATACAATTCGTATAAAAAGTATTATATCGGATATCAAATTGACAATTGTAGGCAATCCACAATTAAATATCCAATTGTAAAGAGACAAGATTTGATTGGAAAAAAAGCAATTCATTACTCCACATACATTGCTTGTATAATTCCATTTACTTCCATCGCATGGATAAAGAACGACCACGACAAAATCGAATATTGTTGGATAAATGATGCAGAAAATCAACGGAAGATGAAATAAGAATATACGTTTTCGACGAACTTTCATTATGTGTGAATTAAATATCAACATATGTCGTTGAATTGAAATAGTAGCCATAAGAAATTCACTCATGGCATTAAACACAAAAACGCAGAAAGTCCAGAATGTACAATAACTAGGCGTCGCAGGACTTACATAGTTCAGACGAAGATAGTGAAGAGTTTGTGGCATATTGAATAACAATTGCAGAAAGTTTGGCACGAGTAAAATAAATACAGATAGATTCTGTGCGCTATGAAGAACGTTTCGATGATTGCCAACGAAAACAAAGATAACAGTATAAAGTATTAATGCTTGAATTTCAAAACATAATAGCAAATAAAAAGTACCACGATTCAATGCAATTTGATATTCGTCAAATATAGGCATAGTTTGGGCTGTGTTCGTCATTATGATAGAAGAATAATCAAAATTCTAAAAGAATCTATGATAGAGATATGCGCAAAGCTTCTTATTCCTAAAGATGTGTCAAAACATATCCGATATCGAATAATCCTCTTACTTTTAACAAACATTTTGTTTAATAATTCAATCAAAACAAAAACCAGGTAATGCGACCCTATCGTCGCCTACCTTCTACGTTTTCACCGAAAGATGGCTACATGTAGTTTTCGACAATTCTTCGTATAAAATACCAATAGGATTAAAAACTATATAGCTACGACGTGTTGAATTTTGTTATCTCTCATGTTTGAAGATTTCTCAATGTAAAAAGATATTTATCATTTGACAAAAAAACACACACACACGTATATAGGAAAGGTCGATTCAGCCTATGACGTCAATTAATTTGGCTTGATATAGATTTAAGCAAAGGACGAAATATTGCTCAAAAGTTCCGTTCGATCATAAGTCAATTGAAGACATTTTCAGATGTTAAACAATGTCATGAATATATCGAACAAACATCGGATAAAGATCGATTAATTTTAATTGTCAATGGTAGTTTCGGAAGACAAATCGTACCAATCATTCATAATATTCATCAAATCATATCGATTTATATTTATTGTATGAATAAACAATTCAATGAAGAATGGAGTTCAACATATTCGAAAGTATGTATAAAAAAAGATTTTCAATCGACAAAAAAATGGTTTTTTTTTTAAATTTTAAATAGATTAAAGGTGTTTTTGTTGATATCAATCATTAGCAATTAATATATTTTCCGTTGGCGGTCAATCAACAAGTGATATCAATGCAAAATTTCTTTTCTTTCAAGTTCTTATTAATTGTTTATTAAAATTAAAATCAACTGATGAAGATAAAAATGAATTAATTGAATTATTAAAATATCAATACAAAGATAATATAATTGAACTTGAAAATATCGATCGTTTTGAAAAAGAATATTCATCAACCAATGCTTTACAATGGTATACCAAAGAATGTTTCTTTTTCCGAACATTAAATTCAATTTTACGCGTATATATTTGATCTTCAACGACAATTACGAGAAAATCAAACAAAACAAATTCTCAAAGTTTATCGAGCACAATGAATATCAAAAGATCAATTGAATTCATTGAAAATCTCTGTTAATCAATTTATTTCGATTAATTCATTTTTTTCTACGAGTACAAATCGTTGATTGTTTGTGATAAAGGAAAGAGAAGAGTTGTTCGGTGTTCATTAGAAAGTAGATCAAATGTAGAAGTCATCATTTCTGATATTACGTGTTCAGGATTAATGATGAATGAAAATGGAGATTTATTTGTTTCTGATGAAGCAAAACATGAAGTACGACGATGGAGAAATGGTGAAAAAGGAGAAGGAACAATTATTGTGCCCTGATGGATTAATTGTGAATGAAGTTGGTGATATTTATGTAGCTGATAACCAAAACAATCGAGTGATGTGTTGGCCGGTAGGATCAAAAGAAGGTTATATTGTTCTTGGTGGTGATGGAAGTTATTTTGATCGTGAAAAATCAAATAATTTTAAATTATTAAAAAGTATATCATTTGATGTTGATACAAGTCAAAAGGAAATGTCTATCTCAACATTTATTACAAATGATTGTTGATATTTCAATATTATGTAGAATAAAATTGTTTTCTTATCGATCAAAAATCATATGATACTAGTGTGTCTATTTATATGTTATTAAATATTCTGCCATTGCTTGAGAATCATGATAAATAACGAAAATATGTGTGCCATCTGTTGTAGAATCAAATCCAAGCGGTGGACATTTCATCGAACTATTACCAATAGTAGTTTTTCCAACTAATACACGTGCTACAAACATACATCGTTCGCCTGTTTTATTAAGTTCAGTATATCGATGACTGTAAGCAGCATTCGATGAAAAATATATACCTTTGCCATATGATGTTCCTTCAAATTAAATATCAAAACAAACTCTATAAAGCAAAGAGTAGATTTACCATGTACACCGGCAAAACTTCGATTAAAGTAAGTTTTTATAATTAAATCGGCAGCTTCTTCGGAGCATCCGTGATACAAACTTTTCTCATTGTGCATACTAAATTGACTTTTAAAATTTTTTTTAAACATTAAATACTGTAAACAACATTGTTTATTTTGAATTCGTTCGATTCGTTGTATCTGTGTATAATATCCTGTCATATATCGATTAAAATCCGAAATAACTAATTTGTATTCACTAGAGTCTGTGGATAAAATGGAACGCATTGTTTCCTTTTTTGGTTTATTCCATGTTGATGGGATCAGATTCAATAGTGAATGTATTGGATCTATCAATGGAATGCATATACAATCATTATATCGATATAAAATGTCTTTAAAAACTTGCCCTCATATGGTGTCGATACTTGTTTACAGAATTCATCATAAATATGTTGTTGATTAGATTCAATAATGAATTTAACGAGCCAAGATAAATTTCTTTTTGTAAGCTGCTTTTTAAGCTCCTTCACAATCGTTGGAACAACAATCGATATAGAAAATTTATGTTCACCGCATCCAATAGCAGGAAATGCAATTGAAGTAAAATTATGTGATAGAACGTTTTGTACAACTAGTAATATCATATCACGAAGGGATTGTTGAAGTTTATCATCGTCACCACTATCTGGCTTCCATTTAACAAAAAAGATTTGTTTACAAGGTAAATTGCCAGGACGTGTCGCAATTAATGTAGCATTCGGATGGGTTTTATGTTCAGTGTCGTATTCAATTTGTACATTTTTACCAGCTGCTTTTATGATTGCTATTCTCAAATAATCTGATGACGAACTGATAATAATAGCGTCTACCTACGAAAAAAAAGCAATAGAGACTCATATGCAATTTAACAACTAGATAGTCGTACATGTTGTGTTGTTATATCTCCTTTCTCAACTTCCATTGTTCCTTTGCCAATTCGTTCCGATATGAATTTCGACTGTATCATTAAATCTCGTTGCTTTTGGAACTCAGCATAGACATCAATGTTTGATGGTTGTATTACAAATGAAATTGAAATACTATGCTTTGATAATTTCCGATGAGCTGTTCTAATCATTGTTTCTGCAACAAGAGTTATCGATTGTTTCAACCGACCACATCCAATAGCTGGAAATGCAATACTTTGATATTTATCTTCTATTGCCTTTTCTATGGCATCGGAAATAAATTTTTCAATTGATTTTCGAAAAATAATTGGATCAGAATTTGTATCACATGATAGAATGTATATTTTCTTAGATGAAAACGACTTCGGAGCATCAATACTAATAAGCGATGCACCACGTTTTGCCTTGTAAGTCTGTAGAAAAGTGTCGCCGGCTACTTCGCAAATTGCATCAAATAAATATTCTGATGTTGAAGATACAACAATAACATCAACCTAATCAATGTACTGTAGATATTGTATTGGAGCTTAATCTCCTACTTACTGGTTGAGTTATCAAATCCCCTGTACGAATGCGAATATGTTGGATTGAAGAGTGAGTATCTTCATCATCATGTCGTAATTTTGATAAATCAAGCATAGAACTTGATTTACGTACGTTTTTAGGCTTCCAGAAACTACTCATAATAAAATCTAAAAATAAAATCCGTATTAAAACTTTCTAAACATTTCGAAGACTCATCTTCAAGTAAATATAGACTTTGTTGGAAAAAAAAACAATGTTTATACAACATGCATTTTTGCTTCAAGATAAGAACAATAACATGAACTTATCAATGATGATTCATAGAAAATTGTAAAAACAAAATTCCTTTTCTGTAGCCCTTGGTTTGGCGAATCGTATTCAACTTGCAAGCGATGGAAGAGATCTTTCAGATGTTTCAATTATCTGGTGTAAAATACAATTTTTTTTCTAACTATTGTTTTCATGCTACTTTCATTAACATGTTTGTGCTTGTCTGCGATCGATCAAGTTTTAGTCACATCAAATAAATCCATCTTCCAATATCCGTTCCTGTTATTCTTTGCATTATTTCAATTTCAATAAATGATTCCATGTGGATGGTTAACTTATCGAAATATTGCTTTAGCATCAGTTAATCAAAATGACTTTCTTTCAAGTAATACTTATAATTATCGGTTATTCTCCATATGCCATTACTTATATATAGTATATTTATTGATTACAGCAAATGTTACTAAGGACAATCAACGAAAATAATAGATTCTTTCATGGCAACGTTAGTTAATATGACAAATAATGTGTTTAATTACGTATGCTCATTGATTTCTTTTTTTTTTTTTATTAAAGAATAAGAGATATATATACACCTCGAATTTAAGATAGATACTTTTTCAAAAGCAAACAATGTTTTTCATCTTTTTGTGGTTAAAATGAAAGATACTGATAAGTCATTTGTTTCCTATGAAGAAGAAGAAAAAAAACAATCGATTGAAATGTCACCATTCACAAACAACGACTTATGTATATGCAGATACTGATCTATTAATAGATATATGGTAATATCTTGCATCTATTATCATCTTTTCTTTTTCCTCTTCTGTGCTTCACTAGTTGATTATCTATAAGACCCCACTCAGA
>Ga0209935_1002544_pt1 | contig 21890 bp, 14 predicted proteins | sample ThiBio_1000_plan_2_FD_183958 | JGI IMG/M metagenome (GOLD analysis project Ga0209935, IMG submission 183958) | Wastewater bioreactor microbial communities from Cape Town, South Africa - Thiocy_cont_1000_plan (SPAdes) | ecosystem: Engineered > Bioreactor > Thiocyanate-remediating >...
AGATACAGAAGATGCATGGAAAAAAGAATTTCAAAGTGAAATGACAACAGATCATTTGTACAATACAACGAACAATAATTATGACTACTGGGATGATTAAAAATCTTTCATCATTATTCTTTTTTTTTGCTAAAATAAAATTAATCACGAAAAGTTGTATTGTAATGCTTGCAAATTTAACATGTATGTAGATCTGTCGTATTGATTTTGAAAGATACCTATCTGGTAAAAGCTTTTGACAAAAAGAAATTGATTGAATTAAGTGTCAATATATTGAGTGTTTATTTCCAAAACAAAAACAGTTGATATAGAAAAGTAATATAACAAAAGTGAAAACAAGATACATTATTCATTAAAGGAGCATACAACTTTAGCAGATAGCTGTTTTGTTGATACTGGACATTTATTTAAGTATTTCTATCATATTTTGGTCTTTCATCACTTGGCATTCCAGGTTTATTTATCCGGTTGAATTCTGTTCCTGATGGTGCCGCAGGAATAAGTCTTAAGGGTGTCTGTCCAGCCAATTCGTGAGCTAAAGTCATTCTATTATCAATAGCGACGAGCTTCTTCTGATACGAAAAAACTTGTATTGGACATACGGCAGGACCGTATTTCTTAATAGCTTCTTTACCTACAGTTTCAATCGGTTGACTCGCAATCATTTCTCTTATTGGCTTTGGTAAAAAGTCTCTAGCTTTTTCGGAAGTACAACTAGAAAAATTTGCATTAACATTTGCTTGAGAATACAAAGGATTAGGGGTATCTTGAGGGTGTGTTGTTCCTCTCCAATAACTAGCCACGTTGCTAAATTCGATTCTCATTGTGTCAGATTTCTCCAATACATCTCCACACGTTTCTCGAAAGTGAGCTAAACGTCGATTTAACGAATCATAAAACATATTTCTCATTTTCGGATCAACAGCGATCACTGCTTGAATATCTGTATCAGTGATATCATGTATTATTGTTTTTAAAATAAGTTTTTCTCTATCATCCGAAGAGTATTCTTTCATTTCAGCTAGAACTTTCTCGAGACCTTCCTTGAGTTTTTCTCTCGATGGTAACTTAGGATCGTTCAATATGGCGTCAACGGAATGTTTTCGAGCTCGTCGAGCTCTAGCATTGTCACCTCCAGCGTATAATAAACTCTTATCGGAATTTTGCTGAAGTAGATTAATAGAAGGCATCATTTTAAGATACGCATCGGGATTTTCTCTTATTCCAGCAGCTGCTATTTGTCTCAACTCATTCGATGACATATTCGTTTGTGCGCTAAGTGTATCAAATAAACAATTAGTTGGACCTGTCGTTCGAACATTATTTTCACCCTTAACACTAGTATAATGTCCAATATCACCAGATTGACCTTCGCTAAAATCGACTTCCAATGGTTCTCCATTATTAGTATCACCAATAGTTAGATCATATTTTCCATCACGATAAATTTTTATTGGACGACCAAGCTTCGCACTAATTGCAATCATATCTTTTAAATCACCTGGAGCATCATTTTCGACGTTACAAGCAAGATTTTCAACTGCAGGATGGATATTTTCGTCTCTTGTTTGATTTTTATCAGTCGATTTTGGTAAAAGATTGCCTGGCTTAATAATCATATTTTGTGCTCGACGATTTGTTATTTGTTCTTGTAATGTTCCTCGACTATCGGCACAAGCACGTTCGATTTTATCTGCTAAGTGATTTACTGTGGCATCAACACCAGCATGGACCACTGGATTAATCAATGTTGCATTAATACGGTTCGTCATATAGTTTGCAAGGTGACTCGTAATATTTTTTGTTATTATATTTTTTTGAAGTGTATATTCCAAATCTTTCGTTGTTTCTGTGTAAATGCTATTACATATGTTCATAACATAGATCTCATGAGTTTTATATTGAGGTAATTTAAATGTTGGTTGTTCAAGTGGTTTGAGTACTTGAATATGATGTTCATCGATATATTGTTGTTTTCTTAATGATCCAGCTATATCTTTAAATGTTCGTATATCAACATCTGTTGACGTAGTATTTGTTTGAAGTACATGATCGATTTTTAATTCATTTTTAGATTTTTCTAAATCCTGATTAAATTCCTTGAAAAATTTTTCTAAAAATGTCATCAATTCTGCAAGACATTTTCCTGCAGCAAATATTTGAATCGTACGTCCGGTAACACCATTTGTGTAATGATTTAAAATTCCTTTTGCAATTGTTATACTTGCTTCAACAAAACGATTGCTTTGTGGATGAAGAATTCGATAAACAATTCTATCGACCTGTTGATAATAAACATTTGGTTTTTGTAAAGCAATATTAACTGATAAGAATTGGTTAATGAGTTGATTTTGTTGAACTTTGTCATTAACTTTTGATTCGATATTTTTTGTAATTTCTTCGTTGATTTGTTTACTTAATTCAGCTAAAACTGTTTTATCTAGGACAGTTTTTAAAACTTCTTTAGCACCAGCTTTAACAAACGAATTCACAATCTGTTTACCAACAAGGTTCCAACCAGCTTTCGTAAACAAACCAATAGCTTGTTGACCACCAATTGTTGTTGCTTTAACGAGACTTGCACAACCTTTAAAACCTGATTTCATCAATTGACCTGCTTCTTTCAATGCTCCCAATCCACATGTTGCTATTGTTATTGTCAAACTAATAGCTTTCTGTATTTTATATTCTTCCCAACTGAATTCACCTGTAATTCCACATTTAATTGCAAATATCATATCATTAATGCCTTCACTTAAAAGCATATTACCAAGAGTAGCAGCTGCACCACATGAAAATACAATTAATGCTGCACCAGCAGCTGCTTGTGCAAGACCGATAATACCAACAGTAATGATATTCATCCATGGTGTTGGCTCTTTAGCAGTTAATTGAAAAAATCCAACAAAACCACTTTCTTTAAATTCATTGATGTCTAATGTTGGTTTATTAATCTCACTAAAGAATTCATCTAAAACTTTATATTCTAAACAAAGCTTTTTATCATTTTCTTCAGTTTCTTTAATAACGCCAATTCCTTGTTCGATTAAACTTTGACATAAATATAAAAGATTAATTCGATTCATAATTTGTTCTTCAGCGTCGTTTTGCACTTTCCCATCGGTTTTATTTGGATTTGTATCAAATGAAATTAACATAACTTGATATTGATTAATGAAAATATCGTCAAGTGTTTTCAAAGCTTCTTCAAGTTGTGTTTTTGCTTCATTTTTATTTTTTGTTGATTTTTTTATCAATGCATACGCGAGATTATAACGAGCACTAACAGCAAATGTTGAATCAGAATCAATTGCCACTTTTAGAAGTTCGATCGCTTGATCGTAATTCTTCTTTTCGTATAAATGATAATTTGCTTTTAAAATTAAATAAAATGGATTTTGAAAGATTTTATTCGAAGAATAATCAGTAGTGATTTGTTTACTAAATTCACTGAATTTTCCTTCAAGAATTTCATCAGTAAGTTCGGTTGTTTGATTTGTAGTCATTGAATCTTCTTTAGAAAATGTTGTTTTAAGCCAAAGACCCCATTGTTCTTCAACAGAATCGAGTTTATATGTATCATTTTCTTGTTGACGTAAATTCTTTCTTAAATCACAAAATTTTTGAAATAATTTATCACGTCGTAGAATATTTTTTAAATCAACATGTTTAGCTCGTTCGATAAGAAGTTTTTCTCTTAAATTTCGATCTTCTTTCAATTTTTCCATATGGTGATATTGATTTTCAGTATCGTAGACAATCAATTGAGCTGTGCCACGTTTTCCTTGTCTTGATGTTCGACCAAATGCCTGTTGTTCAACACGAGTATTCAATGGTAAAAACGTAACTAAAACATGAAGACCACCGTTATCTTCAACTGGACGCGTCGTTCCAATGTCTGTACCTCGACCAGCTAAGTTCGTTGCAACAATAATTTCTCCACAATCAAGTTCATTTTCGATGGCATTTTGTTCTTCATTATCACTTCGTGTGTAAAGTTTAATCTTTTTTTTCAATTCATGATCTTTTTCAATTAATTTCTCATAGATTTTCGTTGCATTTGATTTCGTTTCACAAATAACTAAAACTGCACGTTGATAAACTTTCGATTCAATTACTATCGATCGAGTACATTCATCTAACCAATCATCTTCAGATTGACAAAATTGATCGGAATATAATACAAATTGAGTATATTTATATGGTGGTATGATTACAAAATCAACGTTGTAGATATGATGAATTAAATCTTTTGCTTCCTGAGAACCAAATGTTCCCGTTAAACCGAAAAGATTCTTTCCATAACGACTAAAATATGCAACATTCGACAAGAAATTCGTTGTTAAATTTTCTGCACTAATTCTTAATCGATGTTTAATTTGTAGGAATTGATGTAGTCCATCAGGCCACGAAGTATTCGTTTGAATAATACCCGTATTTCGATAGTCAATTGGTACAATGGCTTTCTTTCCGTTTTTCTCATCACTAATTAAATAATCGATATTTTCTCGATAGGCAAATTTCGCTTGCCAAGCATTGAATATCCATTTAGGTAATTGTTGTTGAACGAATGACATTAAATGTTTTGGAATATGTACGAGAGCATTTTCGGAATCGAGTAATTTATTTTCAACATAATTTCGAATATGTTTTTCAATAAATTCATATGGATCATTGATTTCAATAAAATTCTCTTGATTATCGTCAGAAATAGTCGTTGACGTTTGAAGAACTTTTCCGTCATCATCAGCTTCGACTCCTTTGATTAATATAATTTGTCCATTTTCATCGAATCGAAATGGAACTAAAATACAATATAATTTATTTTCAATACGAACGATTCGTTCATATGTTCGATTGAGTTCTTGCCAAATTAAAGTTAAAATAATTTTTAACTCATCAATAGCTGGTATTTTATTTGATAAACGACAGACTTTAGAATTTTCATCAATAAACATACTATCAACTTCATCAACAATTGCAACATCAAATTTTCTTCCACATCGTGTACCTAACAAACTGTATTCATCTTTTAAAATATCGAATTGATATTCATTCACATTTCCATAGACAATATCACATTTATAACATGATTTCACATTTGATGTTCCACTATTTTCTCCAACGGCAAGACTTAACATTTTATAGAATGTTTTCTTATTATCTGCATCACGTTTAGCCAACAAAGGTGATGTTGTTACAACATCAACTTGTCGTCCATTTAGAGCTTGTATTGCTGCAAACATGGCGATAATTACACTTTTACCTTCACCAGTTTTAATTTGTGCTAAACGAGCAATTTCTTTTTCAGAAGCATCTAAGAGTAATAACAACGAAAGAATTTGTATTGTTCGAGGTTCGAATTTCTGCTTAGGATTATGCAGATAGATTGCACGTTTAATAACACAAATCAGTTCGATTTTTGTTCTATCAGTTTTATCCTTTTGATTTGATTTGTACTGAGAAGTCCATTGAGTGATTTCATCTTCATTCCATGTTTTAATTGCTTTTCCGATTGAATGAAATTCTGAATCTGAATCATAAGCTGAACTCAATTGTCTATACTTATCTTCAATAAGATCAATATTTTGTTTATCACTAAGTCCGTTTGATCGAATTTCATTAATGAGTTCTGTTAAGTCCTTCTCTTTTTCATTTTTATCGAATGAAACCGAAACTGCAAATTTCTGAATTTCCTTAGTCCAATCTTGACTTCGAGTCGATTTAAATATTGATTCTATTTTACTTTGATATTGATTTGATATTGAAAAATTCTGAATAACTTTTAATGAATTAATAAAATTATCGATCATTATTTCAAACGATTGATCATGCTTAGTTTTTAAAATTTCAATTAATCGTTCGAAGATTTCAAATGACCAGTTATTCAATCGCATTTCGAGAACAATCGATCGAAGATTTTGAAATCGTTTTAAATCATTGAATTTTCGTTGTTGACAAACATCGCGAAATCGTTTTTCAATTAAATCCGATTGAATATCTAATGTCCATGAAAATAAATCTTTCGCAACAAGTTCTCCAGTAAAATAATCGTTTAGGTTTAGTTCTTTTGAAACGTTCTTTTCAACTAAATATCTTAAAAATGCAATTAATTCATCGAACTTTTCAATTCGATAGATTCGTCGGAGAAAATGTTCGCTCATTGAGAGATTAAATCCGAGTTTAGATAACAAGAGATCGAGTATTTGTTCAGCTTGTTCATTCTTTAGATGAATATTTTCATCGTGTTTGATATATGAATATTGATCAATGATATAAGAAATCCAATGAATTTGCAGATTTTTTAAACAATCAGTCGAAGATGAATTTGAAAATATTCGTAATGCTTCCGGATTCGTTTTTAATAAGAATAAAATTTGATTGATTTGTTTGAGAGTAAATATTGTCGAATATTGTTCAGTAAGTTGAATGAGAATTTCATCTCGTTCGACTGAAAATGATTTAAATAAAAAATGTTTTTCGAAATTATTTAAATTCGAATAAAATTCTAATTCATCTAATTTTTCATATTTATTTTTTTCAGCAATAGTTTCTAAAAGATTGTTGCATAATAATTGTCGACAAAGTAATTCTAATGGATACATTGCAACAATATTCAATTGACTATGTTTAATACGAAGACAAATCTCAATGAAATGTAATCGAGCTTGAATTGGTAGACCAAAGATTTGATTGAAAATAATTTCAAAATGGAAGAAAAATCGATGTTGAACTAATAATTTGTAAATATTCTCTTTCATTGTTTGTGATGGTTCATATATTGGAATGTATTTGAGAATGTTTAACACTAATTGAGGATTTCTTTCAAAATGATTTTCTAAATGTTGAATGAGATCACTATCGAGTAGAGGTTTGTATTTCACTTGATTTTGAAGAATTTTAAGAAAATTTTCATCTTGATAATGACTCGTTTTCAGAGAATTCATTGTGTTCGAATTCAACTCACAACCATTTTGTGTAGCTTGAAGAAGAATGGGAAGACTTTTATCGAAATTTTCAACGAGATATTCTTGAGTATTATCGAATGTTTCTTGTGTAATTTGTTGTTTGAAATGAATTGAAAGATGATTTAAAATTGAAATTAATCGACTTCGATCGAATTGAGAATTTTTTATTAAACGACTGAGGTGATTGACGAAATTCGATGATAATTGTTGACGATGGTTGATAGCTAATTCAATCAGATCGAATACTTCTTTTTCGATACCTTTCATTTCAGATGGATTTGCTAAAAGATATTCTAATGAATCTATTCCATTCAAAGATAATTCTCTAGTCGATTGAAGACAATGTTCGATTGTTTTCTTTTTCGTTTCAAAGTTCGATTTCGATTCTCGTAAATCTTTTAAATTAATTTCTAATTGAATTTGATTTGATAAATCTTTTGAAATTGATTGATGATTTCTTAGAATTGCTTTCAGACAATCGATGACAGAATTTCGTAAACTTTGTTCATCACTTTCAAAAACAACATCTATCAATTGTCGTAAGATTTCATCGGAAAACGATCGTTTCATATCGATCAATGATTTGCATATTTCGACTACGATCGTATTTAATTGTTTTTCTTTGATAAATTTGAAAATAAGTTCAATTTGTGTTGAATTTAGATCTGTTAATTGATTCTGGAAGATTTTTAAAACGATTCGTTTATAATCAATTGAAGAATTGGGAAAATTCAATGATAATTCGATAAGTTTCAATTGATATTTTGATAGGCGATATTGTCGAGATAATAGTTTGCTTACCGTTTCGAATCGTGCTGATGGATTTCCGTAATCAAGAAGTTTTTCTTCGTTTGTAAAATCATCGATTTCATCCTCTGAAAGATATTCTTTGAGAATATTGAAAATAATATCTCGTAATTCAACTGTTAATTCAAGTTCATCATCATCATCACCTGCATAGATTCTTTTAAGTGAATCTATTGTTGATTGAGAAAGTTGAATTTTTCGTTTAACAAAGGCATTCAATGCTAAACAAGAATAATATTTGATTTGTTTACTCGATGAAGCCGATTGAAAATAACTTTCGATTAATTCTAAAGTTCCTTTAAGAGGAAAATTCGAAGATGTTGAATTTTCCAAAGTATAAGTTATTGTTTCAAGAAGAAGACTTTGCATATTTGAATCGTTTGAATTTTGTAATAAATTAATCAATTTCTCATAAATTTTCAGGTTGATTTCAATTTGATTTCGATTGATTAAGAATTTGAATATTTCAATCATGTAGATCGAAGATAAATCATCATTGAGAAGAAAACTTTGAAGTTCTTCAGTATTAAATGTTTGTCCATTTTGAACGAAAACTATGTATAGAATTTTAATTGATATTTCTGATCGAGTTTCTTCAAAGTGTTCAAACAGAGTTTTGATAAGATCATTAGAGAATTGGAGATTATTTTCTGCACAATTAACTAATACTGGTATTAGTTTATCAGAACCTATTTTTAATATTCGATTGATAGCTTCAAGTAGATTGAATGGAACGATTTTTTTGTCGAATGTTTTCTCATGAAAATATTCAGCGAGAGTCTCTCCAAATGTTTTCCAATCAGCATGTTCGTTTTGTAGAAATTCTTCAGTCAAAGCTTCTAATTTCAATAAATCACGTGTGTATGTTGGAATATCAATCTGTTTCGAAACGATGTTTTGTAATGAATTCGAAATTGAACGACGAATCGATGGATTCACATTTCTTTGTAATCCAAAACAAAGATTTTCGATTTCATCTGATGAAAATTGATGATTGAAATTTGATTTCAAAATAATTTCTAATAAATTCGATGCATTCAATGTGAAAACTTCATTCGAATGTGAGATCAAATCAGTAATGAATGTACAGAGTTTATCAATGTATGGTTCGATATTTTCATGATAATTTTTGATTAAATCTTGAAATGTTTGTAAAGCAATGAGAGATAATGTCGAATCTGAATCGTTGAGTGCATTTTCTAATGCATCGATTTCGTAGTTCGTGAATATTTGTTCGGTTTGAGCAGCAAATTGAAGGATTAAACACGAATTTTGACGTATTTCTTTGTGAAGTTCATTTTGATTGAGAATATTAACAAATTTTTGAAGAGGATATTTCGATAGATAACTCCTTTGATATTCACCAATGATTTTTAATGTAAAAATCGAACTTTGCACGAACTTTTCTTGGTCAAGTCTTTGAATAAAAATGTCAATTGTCGAATTGATTATTGATTCATTTGTTTTATCATCTGCGTATTTATACGATAATCGACATAGTTTTCCAAATAGAATTGTGAGTTGTATCGATTGATTTTCTTTTAAATTTGAATCGTTTAAATATATTTCCAATAGATTTCCATTCAATTTAGTTAATTTCAATTGTTCGTCATTTAGAACGTAAAGAATTTTCAAACAATAACTGAATAATTGTTCGTTATCAAAAGCTTTCGAATTGAAACAAATCGAAATATTATTACAAAAATTCGATGATAAATCTCCATCGAATAATTGATTTTCAATTGCTCGATGAATGATAAATGATGCTGCGAGATTGACACGAAAATTTTGATCGACCGTATTTGGAAAAATGAGCATTTGTGAAAATGTTTCCAATAGATCAGCATCGATTTTATGCCGTTGTTTTAAGAATTGAAAAATAAACGAACTTATTAAACTGCAATCATAATAATTCTTATCCATATTCGGAGAGATTTTTGATAAATATGTTTTGATGTTTTCAAGAATTTCTTGTGAAATATTGATTTGAGGCTGCTTCCGAATGAGTATTTCGAAAAATGTGATTATCTTTGTTTGATAGTTCGTTGAATTATCCTGTAATACATTTGAAAGTGAATTTAATAGTGAATGTTTGAAATTAATATTAATCGATTTTTCGATGATAGAAATGAGAATTTGAACTGCATAACGTTTCAACAATTGAGATTGTTCCTCTTTTAATGCAGTTTCAACTGCGTCTAAACATAGATTCGACACATTTTGATTATTTTCAATCAATATATCAATGATTCGAATTGCATTTTCTTTTGCCGACTGTCCGTGATTGTTGATAATAACATTGCAGATTCGATTGTAGATCTCTTCGGATAAGATCACTTTATTATTCGCCAAAGCCAAGAAAATTCGACAAGCATCACGACTCAATTCTCTATTTAAAAGATCGTCGGTATATTTGATCAAATCAGTATCGTTTAAATTTTCGCCATTTTCAATTTGTTCGAGAAGAGTTTCAATGGTTTCTGTCATTTGACAAATATCTGAAATTCATAGAGAAATGAAAATTCGATTTATTTTTAAAAGCAAAGTTAGCGACGAGCATAAACATTCGTGTTATAATTTCTGTTTTGCACTACTTCGTTCTCAACTCTATTTTTTTCTTTCTCAAGACGTTCTCGTCGTTTGATTTTAACATCCGATATGTTTTGTCGTAATTCTTTGATTGTTGCTGTGTCATGAGTAATTCTCATTCGTTTCGACAACCATTGATCATTTAAACCTTGAACATTTTCATCTAATTCAAGTTGTTCTCTTCGAGATTTCTCGACTTGATCGCCAATATCAATATGACGTTGTTCTAAATTCTGATAAACTTTCTCTTGATCGACGAGTTCATCGAATTTGACTTGTAAATTATTGTCAATTCGTTGAAGTTCTGTATTTATATTTTCCACATGATCGCGAGCAATCTATTCAAAATAAACATCGAATACGTTAAAATAAAAACGAGAAATTGATAATTACTCTTTGCGCTTGCAATTGATTGTCTCGTTGCTCTTCGAGTTGATTTAACTCAATTTGATTCTGTTGAAGATTTTGTTCGTATTCAGCAATTTGTGTTTGAATACGTTTGACTCGATCTATTTGATCGGCATATTCAACTTCGATTTGACTTTTTTGATGCTTTGTATGATCTAAATTCATTGCAACTCGATGTATTTGTCTGGTTTTGTTGATCATTGCTTCATTTTGCTCGTTTAATTCCGTTCGCAAGTTTTCCACTTGGGTTTCTAGCTTAGTTTTTTCTTCTCTTGTTTCCTCGAGTTGTCGTTGAAGATCTGTTCTTGTAGTTTCAAGTTTTCTGCTTTGTTCTTGTTTAAGAGAAAGCTGGTTTCGTTGAGTTTCAATTTGTTCGTTTAGCTTTTGTTTATCTTGTGTTGCAGTGTCAATAGCTTGATTGATCAGATTAAGTTTATTTTTAATTTCATTTACTACTTTTTCCTTGTTGAAATATTCCGATCGTGCTGTTTCGAATTCTTTCTGTTTCGTTTCAATTAATTCTTCTGTGGCTTTGATTTGATTAATTTTAGCTTGATGCTGAGCTTTTAAATTCGTGAGATTTGTGTTTGCATTTTCATGTCTTTGTTTTGCTTGTTCTAAATCGTTGTTCGCTTGTCTCAATTGATCTTGAGTTTGGTTTCGTCTCATTTGTAAAGCATCTTTTTCAGCATTAAGTCGAACAACTTGATTTCGTTTTTCTCGAAGTTGAGCTTGAATTTGATCGACTTTCATAGTTTGTTCTCTTTGATTTTCTCGAGCTGTCCCTAATCGTTGTTGAACATTCTTCATATGTTCAGTATCATTTTCTACAACCGTATTTTGTTGATCTACTGCTAATTGAGCTTCATTTTTCACTTCGATTTGTCTTTCCCAATTTGTTTTACATACAGCTAATTTTTCCTGTTCTCTAGTAAGATCTTCAGCGGCTTTCTCTCTCGCTGTTTGCGCTTGTTCGTGTGCTGTAAGTGCACGATCGCGTTCTTCAGTTGCTCGTGTTAATTTTTGTTTGGCGTCATTTAACCGTGCTTTCAAAGAGGCAATCGATGCTTCACGCCGACTGATACGAATATATATTATAGCAGCAGCCGCGACAGCTCCTATCGTTAACGCTAATGCAGCAGCAAGTAATATTAGAAGCCAATCTAAATCATTTTCCTCAGCAGCTAATAAACTTTCTAGACGTCCAACGACAGCTTCTGCTTGTTGTTGTTCTCGAATAGCTTTATCGGCAGCTTGTTTTGCTTGTCTTTCTTGTTTTTCAGCTTGATTCAATCTATCTTGTGCTTGGTTTGTTGTAGTTACTTGAGCTTCATATGCTTTTTGCAATTGTAATTCGAGTTGTTCTTGTCGATGGAGATTATCGGTTAATTGTCGTAAACGTTCTAAACTGGCTTCAAGTTGAACTTTTGCTTGACGAAGTTCTTCTTCGATTCGAGCAACAATTGCATTCAATTCTTCGAGAATCGTCTGTTCTCGTCTTAATTCATCTTCTAAAACTCTTTGTTCATCTTGAGCTCGATTTAGTTCTTCTTGTTTATCCCGTAATTGTTGATTGATCATTTCGAGTTGTTCTTGTATACGATTCACTACTTCCTGTGCTCGTTCAAGTTCTTGTCTATAAATCATTAGCAGAAAAATCTATCGATTTGAAATTGTCTCTTTTTATCATACCTCGTTTGCTCGACTAAATTCGTTGCTTCTCGACATTGTTGTTCTAATTGATTTCTTTCTTGAATAAATGTTGCCAATTGTGTTTGTAATGTCTTAATTTCTTTTTCTAAATTTTCGACAATTTTTCGTGCTTGCTCGACAGCTTCATTTGCACGTTTTAATTCGGCTTCAGCAGCCAATTTCTCTCGATTTCTTTCTTCAATAAAATTCTTGAGATCTGTTTCTTGTCTCTCATTCTAAATAACAGCAAACTAAATAGATATGAAAATATTTCTAAATCTCAATACTTGTCGTAATGATTCTTCAATGGTTTTCATTGAATTTTCTAAGATTTGAATTTCAATATCGATTTGTTTTTGTTGTTGTTCTAATTGATGCATGCGATCTGTTTGTTGTTGAAGATTTTGTATACATTCGGCTAGATTATTTTGAGTGTCTTTTAACTGTTTATTGAGTTCGTCGACTTGACTTTTTAACTGTTCGAATTCGGTTTGTAAAGTTTTTTCTTCGTTTTGCAATTGTGCAAGTTGAGTATTGAGATTTTCGATTTGTTTTTCAAGTGATAATAAACCTTTTTGATTTTCTTTTAAGATTTGAATTAATTTCTGGTGTTCTTTTTCGAATAACTGTTTTTGATTCGTTAAAACATTGATTCGTTCTTGAATTTCTTTCATTTTGTCATTTTCAAGAATTAATAGATTTTCTTGTTGTTTAAGTGTTAATTGATATTTATCTTGTTGAGCAGTTAAAGCGGATGTTTCTGTTCGTAATTTCTCGAGTTCTTGTTGCATAATCTCTATTTGATTTGTAATATCAGCTAACTGATCTGTTAGAGTCTTAAGTTGATCAGCATGTGCCTTCTGTTTTTCTTCGGCTTTATTCAAAACGGTTTGTAGTTGGTCTAGTTCTTGATCAGCTTGATTAATTTGAATTTGCAAATCATTAATATCCGATTCATAGTCGAAAACTTTTTGTTTATCAGTTCCGTCTAGTTTTTGTACTCTTGATTCGAACTCATCGAAATTTTTTACTTCTCTACGAGCTTCAATTTCATCTTCGGCATTTAATTTACTGAATTCTAATTCACGTAATAGATGAATATTTTGTTCTTGTAAAACAAATTCTTCTTCTTCTTCTTCACCAACCTTAGCCGGATTGTAATTTGTTGCCATGAATAAATTATATCTGAAATATTCAAAACAATATGTTTTCATACAGTTTAACGAAGAAAAAAGAGTTTTATTGAAAATCAATTTCTTCGTTGAAAAGGATTTGTCACATAGTTATAAACCGATGATCGTTGAGTTCGTTGTTGTGAAATAGCCAAACGTTTATTATCGTAATCTTGATTATTTTGGCAAATATAATTCCAATCTTCGATCTTCATTGTTGATGGACTATGTTTACCTTTTTTACAACCTTGCATTGCGCTCGATGTTTGTAAAGTTTGATTGCAACAAATATATTTAAATCGTTGTTTATCTCGTTCTCGTCTTTCTTTTTCTTCTTGTGACAAGTTTATTCTAGTATTAGCTGAATCAGCTTCTTCATTCAATAGCATCAAAATCGCTTGAGATGGTATGAATTTTGTCAATGTACTCGACTGATTATCATAAACAAATCCATCATGATGCATACATACGCCCATTTTATTATCATCTTCTAGATAATAATCATTACATTGAACACAATAAATTCGTTGATTAGCTCGATCTTCATCGGCTTTTTCTCGATCGATTTCTGCTTGTGAACGTGTAAATTTCGTGTCATCATAAAACTGTCGAAGAAGAAATTCATCTCGTATGGTCATTATTGACCATTTTTCTTTGGTTAAAGATGTATTTTGATCGTTAGAACTGAATGTTGGCGGTTCAACATAAGCACTTTGAAATTGATTCTGAATAAATGTATAAATATTATGATTAATCAATGATAAATTTGTTGATCGACCCGTTGATGAATCACCTTCACTTCGATTGATTCCAACTAAGGAATCTAAATCATAAACAATCATCGAACGACGATAGGCATTACATTCATCTAAACGTTCTTTTAAGACTTCGAATTTTTCTTTTTCATCATGAGCACTTGATAGTGAAAGTAAATTTAGATCAATCAATTGTAATAATTGAACGTTACGTGACTTTCCATAGAATGTTAAACGTTCAATTAATTGTTGAAGATCGGTTTCTTCTTTAAATAAATATTCTTGTTGAACAATCTTTTTGATTTCTCCTGTTTTCGGATGTTCAAATATCGCTTCAATATCAATGCGGTTCAAATGAAAATTAATAAGAATTTTTCCAGTATAAACTATATTTTGTGCATCAGGTAGAATATTAAATCGTGGTCTATCATCTGTTGTAATTAATTGTTTATTTGCTAATCGTAAGAGGAGCTCAGGTAATGTTTCAGCACCAATAAAAACCCGATATTGTCTAGCTGTTTCGTCAGTTAATTCCAACATTTTTCGATAATCAAGCTGATAATATCGATTCAAACGTTCAGCATCTGCACAAAAAGTCGTTATTGATCGACAGAGTGCTCGCAAAGCTGATCCACTAAAATTCGTTGTTGCTATTGTTAATTGTTCAATTAAATTCGGTGGTACATGCCATTGTTTCGTTCGACTGAGAATTCGTTTTCGTGCTAAAGATGAAGGTCGACCAACGAAGAATTTACCTTGCATACGTCGTAGAAATGCTTCGTCCATCATATGTAAACGATTTGTTGCACAAAAAATCATCAAATTCGGTACATCTTTAATACCATCGATTACCGAAAGAAAAACACTTAACTTTGCTACATTTCCTTCACTTGATTTATCATTTCGTTTGCCTGTTAACGAATCGATTTCATCAATTGATATGCAACACATTAAATAAGGAATCTGATGACAACGCATACAAATATCCGAAATAATTCGTTCAGATTCACCAACAAGAGAACGATTTAATTCACCAGCAGCAAGTGGTGGAGCGACCATAGTTATACCGATTCGATTCGATAATGAACTCATTATTTCCGATTTACCCGTTCCTGGTGGTCCATACATAATAAAACCTCGATTTGGTTTGATTAAATCTCGATTGATTTTTCTAGTGTCTTGTTCAGTTGGTTCTTTCAAAGCCGAACTAATATCATCAATTGAATTGCTAATATTTTCAATTTGTGTTCGTAAATGATATCGAACAGGTTCCAGTTTGTCCTTTTCCTCTTGATGTGTTTTTATCAATTCTTCATTTGAAAATTGTTCATTTGTACTTTTATTTTTCCATGGCCATCGATTCGTGGTTTTTTGTTGATTTTCTTTCATTTCATTTTTAAATTTCACTATTTTATCATCGTGAGTATAATATTGATCTTCGACTTCGGTTAGTTTCTTAATTAATGTTCTCTGTTCGTTTATCAATTCCTGGTTTCTATTTGCATAAACTCTTGATATCGATTTCCATCGTCTCTCATCAATACAAAGATTTGCTTCGGTCATTGTTAACGGAAGAAAAAACATTTTCATTTGATCGAATAAACCATCTTCAGCAAAACCATCTGCACGCATTTCATCGAATGCTGCATAAACACAGTATGGATCAAGTTTAGCTGGTATCGGAATATTCATCGAAGAAAATTGTTCAACAAGAATATAATGAAAATATAAACGAATTTTATGTAGATTAGCACGTAATTCACATTCAGAATTGATTGTTTGCTGTTGATTTGATTTAACATTCGCTGCCATTTGTTTTTCTCGATCGAGATAGGATCGAAGAGTTCGTTGGCCATTAAATGATAGAGCTTTTAGTTTTTCCCATTCGGTTGCTTTCAAACTGGCGAGATCACCATACGTAAGAATATCATCTGAATGTAATGCATCGATCCATTTCTTTGCTAAACGATTATTTTGTTTTTCACAAACATCTTCGACAAATCTTTCTAATGAAGCTGTACTTGGACGATCGACATTTCGAATGGTTGATTCTTCATTTGAAAGATCTTTTGAAGAACAAATTCTATAAAAAATCTGTGCATCAGATGTTAAATTCCATCGGCGAGGAAAATCTTGATTTTCACGAATAAGATTTAATTCGAATAAACCATGAAGATGATCGAAATACCAAGTATCAAATTCATCAGTGATGTTAATCGAATCGACTAACGAAAACTTTGCTTTCGGACTACCGAGATCAATCGTTTCACCACGTGCTTTTAATTGATGTCGAATGAAAATGTTGAGTATACATAGTTGCGGAAGAGGTTTCTTAGTAGATTGTTTGGCTTTTTTCACTTCTGTTGGATTAGGTGTCTGTAGTAGAAATGTATCCACAAATTCATCGATAAAAGGATGAATTTTTTTAAGAAAAATTTGACAAATCATTTCCGATATAGATTCAGTTGTAGAAGAATCATTTGTTGTCGTTGACTCTTGTTTTTCATTTTTTCTTACATTTCGATTTTCGGCGGTTTTCTTCGTTAAATATGCAGTGAAAAGACTCTGGCGACTTAATGATATACTACTTTTATCGACACATAATTTTAAATGTTCAATATTTTCACGATCGTTAACAAATTGAAATGTTTCAATTAGTTTTTTTAATGAATCATTAGGATTTGTTCGATCATAAGCAGACTGAATTTCTTTGAGACGTTCCTGATTAATCGTTCCGATATCTTGTGTAACGTTTAAATAATCGAATACCGTTTGAAGATTGGTAGCCATTGTATATCTACTGTTGATTTATATACGTCTGTAAAGAATGTTTCTAAGAATATTCTCTAATGTGAAAGTTATTCTTTTATAACGAATATGTGCATGGAAAAAACCTACATCGATTATAAAGAAAACGAAAGAAATATATATTATCATTTTCTTTCCTTTATTTTTTTTCGTCTTCGTTTTTGGGTTTTTAATTGATAACGACATCTGTTCTGTGGATTTCGAATGTGAATAAGCAATAGAAACAAGAGAGTTTTATTTCAAGATAAGAATTCATCATTTGCTTCGACGTCTTTGGGTTTTTGCAGTTGCAACACATATTATTATTGCTCTCTCTGCTGCTCAATTCTGATTATCCTTTTTGCGCCTTCATTGTGATATGTTTCAAATGAAAGAAAACGTTTTTGTCTCATACCAATCGTCGTTTGTCACGGGTGATATGAAGCCCATCTTCTCCCTTGTACCAAAATCAAACTCATTAATTTCATAATGTTTGTCATGTCGTTTTTTCTTTTTCGATGAGATCAACGATTGAACTTCAGTGCGTATTTATAACTGAATGAATATTTTCTCTCAAAAATGACCGATTAAATGATTGGTCGACTACAAAAATATTAAAATCATGATTTAAGATATTTGTTCTTGCATGGCGAGAGTGTGACTTCAATTAATCTTATACATGTCATGTATTTCGGTAGGACAAATTTGTATTTTCATCTCCTTTTCAAGATCTATACGTTCTGTGAGAAATCAGATGGAAAATACGAGTGAGTTATCTACGAAAGAAATTAAACAACAAAAATTGGAAACTTATACAAGATGTTCCAGTCAGTCAAAAATAGTCATTGCATGAACATTGACCATTTTTCTTGAAATGGTGAAATCGATTTGCATCACGAACAATAATGTCGCATTGTCGAATAGCTGCTATAAGTTTGATTGCTCGATCTATTTCAGAAAATTTATAAAACAATAATATTCAAAAGAAAAAAAATCTACTGACGACAATCGCCACAAACTCGAAGATTCTTTGTAATTTGTATTTCTTTAACATTTGGATCAACAACAAAGTTATAAGCAATTGCCAATCGTTCACTGTGTCCACAAAGAACAGAAGCAACCGTTTCATGTTCTGCCAATGGTCTTGTTATCCAAGTCGCATCATATTGATAACCACGTTCATCGAGTTCCTTCGAGATTTTATCCATCTCGGCATGAATTTTTCTTGATTCTGGATGAGAATCATCGTGTGCTCGAAAACTCTAATAAAGATATGAGAAGAATCTTTTTATATAATATTCTATTTATTCTTACATTAACTTGTCCCTTGGCATATGTCCATGAAAGACCAGACTTCTTCTTATGACCAGATCGGCGCATCTGTTCTCGAATATCGAAAGATTTATCTGAATCACCCGTTGATGCATAAATATTTGCTAAGAGTGTGGCAGCAGATGTAAATAAATCTTTAGATTGAGGGAATAACTCTGACATTCGATCATAAACTTGTTGTCCTAAAACACTGTTCTTTTGGTTTCTTGCACCAGATAATAATGCCACTAAACAAAGAAAATCAAACTTAGCTTTTCGAGCAGTGAGAACAATTTGTAAAAAGTACATACTATACATAACAAATGAAGGGGAATGATCTTGTTCATATTGTTGAATCAACTGTTGTGCTTCTTCAAGTAACGCTGCTCGACTAAGACAATCGACCTGTAAGAGAAAAATCAGAAACATAAACCGATCGAACAAAGAACAACATTATTAATTACCATAACAGCAATAATTCTATCCGTTTTCATTTGAATTCGATCAAAAATTGAACGTGCTTCAGTGATAAGTCCTGAATGTGAACAAGCATTTAATATGCAAATGTGTGTTACTTCATCAATGTGTTCTAATGATAAACGAAGGTAAAGTTCAATCGCTTCACTTCCCAATCCATTCAAGCCATATGCATTAACTTTTATAATAGAAATCATTCAACTCAACAAAGTTATCACAATCTTATAAACTTACTCATCGCATTGTATGCATATTGCGTTGGCTTTGACATTTGTTCGTAGATTTCTTTTGCTCTCTCAACACAACCACTTTTACCCTAATAAAAACCATTGTTCAATTAATTGTGTATAACCAGGAAAGTTCGATTAGTTTCTTCACCTACCCACATATCAATTAGACATGTTTGAATCTTTTCATTTAAAAGAAGATTAGTTGGAATTTGTTTATATGTCGATTCAGATAATGATCGATGACCCAATTGTGCACATGCGTTGCATAGTAACATATAACTGATAACATTTGGATCTTTTCTCTGTTGAAACACTTCCACAGCTTTTATCGGTTCATCGTCGATAATGTATCCTACACACAATTATATTGATATTTGTTAATTTTCATCATACATGGCAACAAATATTACCCTTCATCAAAGCATTGTACATCTCAATAGTTCTAATTTCCAATGAACCAAATAGCGCTTGTGCTGATGTAATATCACCACATTTTCCGTATGCATCTAGTAAAGACGTAACTAACTTTACGTCTGAATAAAAACTTTTCGGAATCGTCTTCGACACGTTTCGAATCAATTCTAATCCTTCTTTTGATTGCATTTGTGCACATGCATTGTATAACATAATATAACTAACACTATCGGGATTCTTTATCTGCTCAAATGTCATCAAAACTTTTGTCGGTTGTTCATTCTTGATGTACCCTTAAAAGATGTAATCGATAGTTATTAATTAAGGTTTGCAGCATGATTGAATATTACCCTTCATCAAAGCATTATGCATCTCAATATTTTTATTTTCCGATGAATCGAATAGTATTTGAGCAGATGTAACATCACCACATTTTCCGTATGCATCTAGTAAAGACGTAACTAACTTTACGTCTGAATAAAAACTTTTCGGAATCGTCTTCGACACGTTTCGAATCAATTCTAATCCTTCTTTTGATTGCATTTGTGCACATGCATTGTATAACATAGTATAACTAACACTATCGGGATTCTTTATCCGCTCAAATGCCATCAAAACTTTTGTCGGTTGTTCATTCTTGATGTACCCTTAAAAGATGTAATCGATAGTTATTAATTAAGGTTTGCAGCATGATTGAATATTACCCTTCATCAAAGCATTATGCATCTCAATAGTTTTAATTTCCGATGAGTCGAATAGTGCTTGTGTTGATGTAATATCACCACATTTTCCGTATGCATCTATTAAAGATGTAACTAAGTTTGAATTAGAATAAAAACTTTGTGGAATATTTTTCGAAACGTTCCTAATCAGAGTCAATGTTTCCTTTGATGGTAGCCGTGCGCATGCATTAAATAACAGAATATAAATGACAGCGTCAGGATTTTTTGTCTGTTGAAATATGTCCATGGTCTTCTTTGGTTCATGGTTTTTCAAGTAACCTAAAGAAGAAAACATCTGATCCTGTCTTATTAGTAAATAGTCTACCTTTCATCATCGCACCGCATATACCATTAGTTTTATTTCTGCTGGAGTTAAATATCGATTCGGCACGAATAACATCGCCACATTGCACTGTAATACAAGATTAAATAAAGAAAACGATTTATTGAAATTACTGTAGAGATGTATCAATGATGATAAAAGATAAGGATCATTATTGAATTTATTTGAGATCATTTGATGAATATTCGAACTAAGTTTTGGATCTTTTAATTGAGTACATGCTTTCAAAACATGAAACATAGTTGAACGAGAACATGATACTTGTTTTTTAACAATATTTTCATTGAATAGTTGTAGTGTTTTTCTATATTGTTTAGATTCGTTGAATGATTTCATTTGAGTTGCTAGATCAGTATAGGATGCACTAGAGAATAAACGACGAGTGATCAATCGAATCGACATCATGGTTTTTGTATTTTAAACTGAATGATAATCAGTAAATTAAATGAATAGTGATTTCACTATTTTCTATTTCTTTCGTTTTTTTATTAGTTCCCCGAAATGTAGAGAAACAACCAATGAAATAAGTTTTATTTTATGTGATATGGCGGCGAGAGAACGATATACAGTCGCTTGTTAGTGAAGAAGAAAAAAGATTGAATAGATTTTAAAAAAATACAAATCAAGTCATTTGACAAATATATTGTGGGTTTGGAAACGAAGAGGTAGATATTTCGAGCTTCCTAGAATATATTTTAGAAGAAGTAATTATGAGATTTTGTTGAAATTTTCATTGTTTGAAGTCTTTTTGTACTCATAGTTTTTCTTATGAAATATGACAAAATAATCTTATCTTAGTAAGAATATACTACTATGCTAGACAGAAAAATATAGAGAAGTGTTAACCTAATCATACAATTTGAATTGTTTCGTTACCAAGCATCTTTCTTATGTCACTATATTCACAGTGATTCATCAACTTTAATTTAGTGAAAGAGGAGAATTGTGACAGAAAAGTCTGATCTGATTCACTTGTCTCATGCGATTGATCACGTCTCATATTGAGCGCGAAATTCAAAATACATTCCGGAATAAAACTAACAGACAATAAGAGTATGAATTACTTCAATCATTTCTTTTGTGAGATTAGATCAACGATTGAACTTCAGTGCGTATTTATAACTGAATGAATATTTTCTCTCAAAAATGACCGATTAAATGATTGATCGACTACAAAAATATCAAAATCATGATTTACGATATTTGTTCTTGCAT
>Ga0209935_1002547_pt1 | contig 21848 bp, 23 predicted proteins | sample ThiBio_1000_plan_2_FD_183958 | JGI IMG/M metagenome (GOLD analysis project Ga0209935, IMG submission 183958) | Wastewater bioreactor microbial communities from Cape Town, South Africa - Thiocy_cont_1000_plan (SPAdes) | ecosystem: Engineered > Bioreactor > Thiocyanate-remediating >...
AACTTGTTGTTGTTGCTGATAATAATCAGCTGTTAAACTTTGTGCATTATCTGGAACAGTAGCATCGATTGATGAATAAGCATTATATGGTACTTGATTTGAATAATCATAAGAGAATCCTGTTTGTTGTTGTTGTTGCTCTTGTTGGACAAAATCAGCTGTGCTAGTAGAAGGAACAATTTGTTCTGGAGTATATTGATATTCATCAGATGAAAGAAATTGTTGTTGTGCATCAATAGTTTGATATTGATAATTAGCAGCACCGGATGATTCGATATCAATTGGTACTGCACTATCAATATTTGTAGTTGATAATGAAGAAAATGGTATTTGATTTGTATGTGAATCAACAATATCTGAGGAGAAATTCGTAGAAATATAAGGTCCTTGAGAAGACTGCACTTCCGAAGGTAGATTAGTTGAAAATTGTTGTTGTTGTTGTTGCTGCCATTGTGTTTGTTGAATAGCACCCGTTGATGAATATGTTGGTGTTGTAGAAAAGGTTTGATATTGATCAGTATGATAGAATGGCTGGTGTTGATCTCCTCCTCCGCCTCCTCCAGATGGTTTATGACGTCGTTCTCTTCGAGCTTGTCGAGCTGCTCGTCGTCGTGCAACTCGTTCACGATGAGCTTCGAAACATCGTTGAATACAATTATTTATATCGAATGTTACTTCTTGTCTTGGACGGCCAGGCCTTGAAAACATATTATCGGTGCTACCAATTTGTTCGTAATTGACGTTCTGAGATGATGCAAATGCGGCCTCTTCGTTACCTTGCTGTTGATCGACAAAATTTGAAGGAAATGAAGAAGATGCATATGATGAGGCGTGACGATCAAATGGTGTAGCGGATAAACCTTGACGATCGAATGTACTATGAACATTATCAGTGATATTGCCGTCATTGAACATAGTTGACTCGGCTTGATTATACAATCCTTCCTCTTTCTCGTTTCTATAACCATCGCCTGACGTCGTCGTCGTCGTCGTCGCCGCCGCGTTATATTCACCACTGAACGAAAATGAAGATGATATTGAAAAAAAGGTTTTAAGTGCAAAAGGAAAGGAAAACGAAGAGCATCGTTTGTACCTTTTCTTTCTACATAGATGTCTTCATTGGTGCATGAGCAAAGGTAGATATAGACAAAATTGTCTCGTTTCTGTGTGTAGAAATTAAAATGAGCAATATGATTCACCAGGATAGCAGATATATATATATTTTTTTAAAATAAATTTTAGTAGCGAAAAAAAAATAATTTCTATCTATGTATGTGTTAGAAAAATAAAAACATGAAAAAAAAATGATTTGTTAAGTAGAGTTCAGCAAAGAGCTAATATGTGATGATTGAAGGTTTGTTTGAGCACAAGTGTGAATGTGCGTGTGTGTGCAAGACTACCTGCTCGCATAGGCTGCATTGGGATATTGACCATAGTATCCTTCAATAAAAATTATGTAACTATTATCGATGAAAGATGTTCAAGATATACCTTGTGTATTAAATGATTGCGGAGGAGCTGGAAATCGTGGTGCTTGAAATTGATTGCGTTGAAATTGATTTGCAGGATAACGATAGACAACTAAGATATATATTTCTGTCGACTAGATTCGAATTTTCTTATTTTATTTACCTGGTGGACGAACACGGTTGCCGAGTTCAGCACGAAGACGATGCAAATCTGATTGAAGTATCACTGTTGGTTGTGGTGCACGGATAAAAATTGGTGGAAGAGGTTCTAAAATAGACATTTCGATAGAGACACGTATGTTTTTTGTCTTCTGTTTTTGCTCACCAAGATTAAGTCCATTTGACGCGTCGTCTTGCTGATATTGATAAGCTTCATTTAAAACTTTTGTTTGAAGATCAACAAGTACATCATTGACGACAGCTTGTGAGACCGAAAGCCCTTCGATATGCGACGAATAACTTGGAATGCCTTGTGGCCGTTGAGGCACACCTGTTGGCCGTTGTTGTTGTTGTTGTTGTTGTTGCGCCATATATGTTCCAGTAGATTGTGTTAATGGTTGTACCGCATTGGGAGCAGATACAGATAAATATGGTCCTGCATTAACAGTATTAATATTGGTTGTGACTGCGGTGTTTGATGCAGCCGTAGATTGCGTTTGACCTTGTCCTGGTTGCTGAAGCCTATTAGAGAGAAAAAAAAATGTCGATCAAATAGCTCAGTTGAATGAATGAAATCGAAAAGAAAGTATGCTAATAGAATATTCTTACATTTAACATGACAAGAGAGTGACGAAAAAGAAGAGAGAAGAAGAAGGAGAGACCGAGGAAGCGCGCAGAAAAGGATGCCGATAGGCTGTTCATGTGTCAAATAATTTGACCCTGAAAAAATGGACCATAAATTAAATTTTCTCTTTTTTTTCTCATTTTATATTTCTTTCAATCATGAGAAATGTAGTTACATTCGTCAATGTAAGACGAAATAAATCGATATTGAACACCCTTCAAGCAATCAGTTATGTCCATCTTGACGACGCACAAGTTGCGTAAGATATATACGTAGTAGAGTAGTCCTCATTAGAAAAGAAAAGAGCAAAAAATGAGTGAATGCATCAATCAATCAGACAAATTGTCGATCGTATATATTATTGAAAATTCTTTTCAGTTTACCCGAATGATGATGATGTATTAGATGTTTGAGTATCGGGAAAATATTGAGCCATTTCAACTGTTGAAGCACCACTTGAAAACGAATGAAATGATTGATTGTTTGGTGTAGTTTGAATTGTATTTAAAATATTTAAAGCAGATAAATGTGATTGTGGTTGCGCTTGACTTTCCGTCACAATAGAATATTCTGCACCTTCAGCTAAAATAGAAAGAAAAATGCATTTTACTATGTATGTGTATATATATATACGTATATAATTTGTATAAAAAAAGAAAGCAAAGGTCAACAATGATTGTTTTTTGTTTATTCGTAAGAAGGAGAGAGAGAGAGAAAAAAAGAATGGTTAATAATGATGTTTCATTTCTACTGGTAAACTTGAGAAAAAAAAAGTAATTTTCAAAATATAATCAGTGAATAATTATGCTGTTACGTACAAGATGTTGTATATTGTCCTTGAGTTTCAATATTCGAACCACTACTTTGATGATCATGATCATCATCACCACTATGATCATCATGTTGATATTCTGTTTCTGCCATTGTTAAGCAAATAAATGCAACGTATTGATGTTTAGTTTCGTTGTCTTTTTGTCTCGTATGTAACTTGTAGAATCTATTGAATCAAAATGAAGAAAATATATAAATGTTTGTCCGTTATGCTGTCTCGAAATAAAATACAATGACTACGGCTTATATCTTTCGATACGAAAATATATACGTATACATGCATGTACGTATGATTGTTCGTTACACTTTGGTGGTTTTTAATGTTCGTTGTCTTTTCTTTCATATTCATTATTGTTCTTTATTGCAATTGTTATGGTGATGGACATGTAGAGAAAGAACTAATTGTTTTTGACATAAGAATAGAAGAAGAAAAAAACATCAAGAGAAAATCAAAGCAAACGTACTCATCCGAAGATATTTTTCGTTTTTTTTTCTCTCTCTAGGCTTTAAAACGTGCCAAACAATGCGCTAGTGTAGCATTACAAGATGAACAATTAATTGAAACAAGTCTGGAATTTTATGGCAAAGTTTCACAATTACTTTTACGATTCGTTGGAATACGACCAACTGAGTAAATTCGAATCCAATTTGCTTTCTATTCAATTAGATTTCTTTTCTTTTTGCACATAGTACGGACATCAATTTCTCTTCTGAAGCACCGAAAATATGGCGTCTTCTACCTGATTATTATCTTGATGATATTTGGGATTTTCTTATGTCAGCTGGAATGTATGTATATTTGAAAACAAAAAAAATCCTAAGTTGATTTCGTTTTTTAATCATTGTAGGATGGTTCCTCAGACATTATCAAAACGAAATATTCAAGATATTTTAACATTAATGCTGTTTGTTATTTGTGCACCACGTCATTACATACAAAATCCACATATAATCGCCAAAGCTATCGAAGTTATACATTGGTTATGTGCAAGAAGTGAACACACATTATTACGACAAGCAACTGAATATTTATTCAATCATTCTCTTGCACAAAATTCACTTGTACGAGCATTAACAAAACTTTATGCCGGTATGAATAAAGAATTCATTGACAGTTAGTTATACGTATAATTTCTTCGGTTTTTGATTTTTAGATGTTGAAACAACGGGTGCAGCAACGGAATTCTATGATAAATTTAATATTCGATATCATATAAGTATCATATTTAAATATGCATGGCAAAAACCATCATTTCGACATTCATTTCTAACGACGGCACGGTGATAACATCAATGTATTTTCAATTGATTTTATTTATCAAGATTTTGATTTTTAGAGATGAAAAAGAATTTATACGTTTTTTAAATATGGCTATCAATGATGTTACTTATTTACTCGATGAAAGTTTACAAATATTAAAAAAAATCCATGATATTGAAACTGAAATTGATAATAAAGAAGAATGGGAAGCTACACCCATGGTAATTATAAAAACAAACGTATAACATTCGTATAAAAGAAATTTTTTCTTTTGTTTTTCAAATTCAATAGGAAACACGTATGAGTAAAACTCAACAATTAAGTCAATATGAATCACAATGTTGTACATATTTACCACTCGGCATGGAAACATTGCATATGCTTGAATATCTAAGTGCAAACGAACCTGGCCCATTCTGCTCAACTGTAGATTGAAATCGTTTGATTTGAGAGTATATTCTTGAGTTTTTTTGTTCTCATAGGAACTAGTCGATCGTTTAGCAGCTGTATTGAATTTTAATTTAAACGAATTAAGTGGTCCTAATTCACGTTTACTTAAAGTCAAAGAACCGAGTAAATGTTGCTTTGATCCGAAGAGACTCTTAGAAAAAATTGTCGAACTCTACTGCAATTTGGTATGAATAGACAAACATTTAAATGATTTTGTAAACGAAAGAAAAAAAAAACTATTCTTTCGTTTCAATTGAATAGGCACGTGATGAACGATTTGCCGAGGCTATAACTCGTGATGAAGTAATATTTGAATGAGAAAAAAAAAGAAATGAAATTTATTTGTCTTCAGCGTTCATATCGTCCAACATTATTCACAACAGCTATTGAACGAATACAAAATCGTGGTATAACGACAGCACCACGTTTAGAAGTACTTTCTAATCTAAGTCAACAAGCTCAACGAATTGCTGAAGATAAATTAAAAGAAGAAATGGATCTATCCGATGCACCGGATGAATATCGAGGTAGAATTTCTATTTTTTTAAATTGCGTCCTCAAAATATCGATTTTCCATTGACTAGATCCATTAATGTGTACTGTTATGACTGATCCAGTCATTTTACCAAGTGGAGTGATTATGGATCGATCTGTGATTACTAAACATTTGCTCAATTCAAGTACAGATCCTTTCAATCGTCTTCCATTAACAGCTGATCAACTTGTACCAGGTTTGAAATTTCTCTAATCGTATTTTCCATTACTGTGATTTCTGTTTTAGCTGTACAACTCAAAGAAGAAATCGATAATTGGATACGTGAGAAAAAGAATCGAACAGTTTAAAATCTATCTCAATATCTCCTTATTTATTTTTTCTTCTTTTCTTTCATTCATGTGCTATATACATATATAAAATATTCTTTCATTTTTATTTATTCGCAACACAGAAGCATGTTCACATTTAAAAAAAACCCAGAGAAAACAAAATTGTGAAATAAAACAAAAATATTTCCTCTTGATTTCGTTCTTTATCCCATAAAACATATATGATTTATTATTTTAGAATTGATTTTTTTTTCTATCATGGAATTTGAAGATGGAATCCCTCGTCGACAACCACCACTTTTACGTGCTCAATCGGCACAACAAGTTCATAAATTAGTTAAAAAATCAACTAGTAAACAAAGTTCATCACTTTCAAATTACATTCCTAGCCGATCGTGTGATGATTTAAATGTTAATAAGAGCAAATCATTAGTTGATTTAGCTGTACCAGCATGTAATTCGACAATGAAAATTATCGATCAAATGGAAAATCTTCGATTCGAACAATTCGAACCTGTTTTAACAACAACACATTTAGATCATATTCACGAACAGGTAGATTCGATTGAAAATCATTTTGTTACTCTTGTTTTTCCTATTCATGTTCAGACAAATAAGAAATTAAATTATTCCAATGAACGAATCTACAAAGGTTTAATCGATCTCGAGCCGAATGCTGAAGAACTTGTAGCTCTTGCTGAACAACAAGAAGTACAAAAACGACGACAAGCTGCAAAATTTCTAGTAAAGAATTTTTCAATTCAAAGAAAAAGAAACTTCGCTGTCTTCTATTTTCAAGGAAGAATATCAAGCATTGCAAAAGAAACGTGCTAAGCCTGACATAATGGAATTATTCGATGATTCAACAATGATCAAACAAACTACTCGAATTAATTTAAAACCATTGAAAACCAATAAAATCAAGGCCAAACAAACGACTATCTTCTCTCTCAATAGTCTCAATCAAGCACAGAATTTATGGAAACTTTAACTGTCAGATAATTTGTTTTCCTTTTTCTTTTCTAACATATGTATGTGTGTATTTTCTTTTTATATTAAGAATAATCATTAAAGTAGAATGAAATGGTCTTATTTGTTGTTTCCTTTCTCTCACTCTGTAATTTCAGATCAATTTTTGTCTCTATGAATACGACTAATGATATTCCAACATTGATCGTAAGTTAAATTTTCAATTATTTCATGCAGAAAGAAAAACCTAAATTGATTTATTTGTAATTTCAGGTTTTAGTTATCGGCGATTCTGGTAAAACGAAATCGATAGAATATCGTTTTTTTTTCTATCTTATTAATTAAATTATAGGTGTAGGTAAAACGTCATTCGTACATACGGTATGTCATGATCAACCGTTATCATCTCCGCCGCCTGTCACTGTCGGATGTCATATTGAGATCAAGGTTTGATAGTTATCAGTTCGAATTTTGATGATGAAATGATTGCTTGTTTCTTTCTCCTGAAGGTCTACGAACGAAAGGATCGACATTTAGATCCGAATCTATTTTTTATCGAATTTCATGATGTTGACGGAAATGCACAACATAAAACAAGTCGATCGTCGATGTTCTACGATGATTTCAATGGTTTGAATATTGATCAAAAGGAAAAAATTGGATTTTATTCGAATATTTTTCTAGGAATTATTCTTGTTTCGGATTTAAGTAGTCGACAGTCATATGACAATTTGAAAGAATGGCTGTACGAAGTCATTCGTTATCGATCGCAACAAAAACTGTATAGAACGTTTTTGTTTGTTAAATATTTATTTTTACTTGAATATTTTGGTTTTAGTCCATCAGAATTCACAGCTGATGTTTTACAGACATTTGACATTCCCATTCTTTTAGTTCATACGAAACTAAATGAATCGAATGGAATATCATTATTAAACAATAGTAAATCAACTAGTATGTCGACTAGTCAGTCACTTTCGTCGAGTAGTTTATTACCAAATTTTAATCGAAAATCTCCTCTAGCTAATCTATTTAATTGTGATGAAATCTACCTTGTAAACAAATCCAAAACATTGATTTCGAATTCATAAATGAATTTATTTATTTTTTTGACTTTAGAATTGCTATTCCAATAAAAAATTCTCAGTTGATACGCCTAATGTAGCGAAATTAAATGCATTTTTTGAAAAAGTAAATCGATTGGTTTGTTTTTTACTTTCAAAATTTTCATGTTTATCTTTTCTTTTTCAGATGATAAAAAAAGTTTCAACAGTGCCGATTGAACAAGTAAATATTTTCAACAGAAATTTTCTATTTCTTATTTTTGATTTCGTTTAGTTTTCTCAATACGATTGGTTAATCAGAGAAGATCATTACATTCAATGAAAACCTATGATCTAAAAGATTATCTAACTGTTTGCTTTTTTTTAATTTTTTCTTTGTTAAACGAATCGTTTTCTTGTTTTGCAAATGTGCGTTAAAAAGCAAAAGAAATAATAATAAAAAAAAAAGAGGAAAAAATCACATAATTGAAATAAGTTCTTTTCTTTTTGTTGATTTGTGCTAAAACTTGTCCTATTGAAGTAGTAATGCAACTTTTTCAGGATTCATCTGCGGACATTTCCAATTGTAAATGTAATACTGGAGATTACCATCGCCAACACCAAATTTAAGTTTTTCTAAAAATTCTTTATTGTCCATCAGATCAAGTGCATTGAATACATCGAAATCAGTCTAAAATTCGATAATAAAAAAAACGAAGAATCTTTTAAAATAAACGATTCAATCAAATTCTTACGTTATGTGCTTGTATAAGACAATCATTGACAAGATCTGTGAGTGGTGTTCGACTTGCTGCATGATAGTACATATAACAAGCATTTAAAGTGTTGTATTGGGGATGATTCATGATTGTTGACGAGAGATGATAATATGAAATGAAATCAGTGATTTCGCCATTTTCTTGCTGAAAAAGAAAAGATTTTTGGATAAAAATCAATTTAGTTTTCTTTTGATTTACTTCGACAACGAATGAACTAACGATATTTGCTCGATTTTTGCAAAGATATTCGAATTCTTCTTGTGTAAATATCGGTGCTAAATCGAATTTGCTTAAATACTAAACGAGAATTCATATGTAACTTTGAAATGTAGAGAATTTTTGTTGATCTACTTGAGTTAGCAAAGCAAATGCTTGGGGAACATCAGCATCACGCATTTCACGAAAACCTTTGGTTTTAGTTGTCTAATCGAATAAATTTCTTCAAAAATATTTTCACTATGAAATATTTCGCTATTTACTTCAGGCAATCGATAGAGTTTTTCCATTCTTTGTACTGTCATATTTCTTCCCAAATGAGAAAATTTAACAGACAATAATTTCTTCACATTTAATGATCGATGCCAATATCTTTCGACAAAAAACGTATTCATAGAAAATTACTGCCCATTAAAAACGAAAATACATACCTACATTTGCCAACAATACCTGGAAGAACAACACCAGCCGTATAAACAGCTTGAAATATGCCTTCGAGATTAACTCGACGAGTGATTTCCTTGATAAGAACAGGTGCCATACGTTTTAAACGTAATTTTTTGTGAACACACAAAAAATTGATTTCAACCATTGAAACTACCCTATTGATGATGAAGCAATGAATTGGATCTTTCGTTCAAAAAAGAAAATTGAAGATTTACTTGTCATAGACTTTCATTCGAATGGGTACAGCGCTAATAAAGCCAACCATTTTACGGCTTTTCGTTACACGAACAGCTGCATGCCATTTACGGAGCCAACCAGGTGCGCATAGAGCCCTAACAAAGACATCTCAAATAGAATTCGTTGTAAACAAATATGATTATTCACCATCGTAAAAATCCCATCGAATAATCAAAACGAAACATGTTATCATCGTCTTCAACATAGTTTTCGTTTAATAGCGTATATAATTCTTTTAACTAGAAATAAATCGATCGGTTTCTTCGGAAAAAACGAAAAGATTTATCTCGTTTTTACTTGTTCATCATTGAGAACATCGACTTCATCCCAAGAAAATCCTTCGGGTAAATTGTATGGATCTTGTTTTATTTCAGCAATCGGTTTATCTTCTTCGACAGGTCCATTATTTTCCGATGTAACATTCGTGCCAATGATTGGCACTGGCTGCGTCTGCCAAAATTTCCATTCTTTTCGTGTTGCAGCTTCTTCATCCGATTTCGGCGCACTTCGATTCGTAAGTGCTGCACTTGCTTGTTCAGCTAAAACGATACGTTTGAGCATTTCTTCAACATTTTCATTTGAACGTGCTGCCTAGAACAACAGCAGCAATAACAAAAAAAGTTGGTTTTTTTATTTTACATTTTTATCAGCTGTTGCCGAACTGTTTCCATCGGTAGAATCAGATGTAGTATTTGCGTTTTTCTTCGTTGTTGAACTCGCATTCGATTGTTCTTGATCAGTCATTGTTGCAAATCTAGATAGGAGAAAAAAAAATAAACAACGTAAACTAATAATGCTCGACGATGAGTAGTATATGTGAACATAAGAGTCACGACAAGTAAAATGAAAGGACCTTCAACAAATGTATATAAATATGTGTGATTGTAAAAAATGATATTGATCAGAAAATCGGGAGAAATTATTAATCAGGAAAAAAGTATTTTAGTCATATTAATCTTGGACGAATCTCTTTTTTTTATGTGTCTCTCTAACAATTTTTTTGTTTGCTAGATGGCGTTTTTCATGGAGGTCAAGTTAAAATCACTAATGATTTGCTCATTGTTAACCATTGAAAAAATGGATATATTTTTCTTTTGACTTGACATAAAATCTTTCACAATATCTTTTTAAAATCATAGAAAACAATGAAATTAGTTCGATTTCTAATGAAATTAACTCATGAAAGTGTGACAATCGCACTCAAAAATGGCTCGAATGTCTATGGTACTGTAACCGGTGTCGATATGTCAATGAATACTCATTTGAAATCAGCAAAGCTAACGCCGAAAAATGGAGAACCCATTGCTATGGATTTTATTACTATTCGAGGTGAAATTTGCTTTTTGTTTGTCTGCTGACAAAAACCAAATAAGAATTTTGATTTAGGAAATAATATTCGTTATTTTATTCTACCGGAAAGTCTTCCGTTAGATACATTACTTGTTGATGATACACCAAAAGCAAAACCTAAACGTGAACGATCCGGTTTGTATTCGATCGATTTTCTTTTTTTTTTGTCGAAAATAGAAAAAAAAACATGATGAATTTCTATTTGTTTTATTAGGTGGAGCCAGTTCAAATAATATGAGAGGTAGATTAAATGAGAATTTTTCGTTTGAATACTTTGTTTTTCTGATTTTAGGCCGAGGCCGAGGACGTGGCCGTGGTGGACGAGGCCGTGGAGGCAATCGTGGACGTTAAATTACACTGAGAAGTCTAATTTACTTAAGACTAATAGAAATTTTACTTTTGTTATTTGTTTAAAAAACATCTGTTTTCTAATTTCGAAAATAAAGAATTGATTATTTCTCAATTATAAGTCAAAAAAAAACTGATTAAACTAGTAATGTGTTTGTAACTAATGCTGAATAGAGTTTGTCTAATGTAATGATTCCATTTTGATTTCGATCGATTTCACACACGAAATGATAGAATTCATCGTCATCAAGATGAATATGTAATTGGTTTAACAATTGTTTTAATTCCATTTGAGTTAAATATCCTTGATGATTTCTATCGAATTTCTGAAACATTCGATAGATATTTCCGTATTTCTCTATGCACTAAAATACGCACAAAAATTCTTCTTCTTAGAATAGAACGATTTGTTTCAATACTTCTGAACGGATTTGATTGAGAATATCGATGATAGTCACAAATGAATCGGTCCAACATTGCTAAACAAAAAAGTTTGATTTTATAAAGAATTGCTCATTTACTTTCGTTTGAAATGTGTACGTTCGAGGAGAAAAAATTTCCAAATTCGAATTTTGATTTGATAATCGAGTAGTAAAATATTGTAGAAAATCATAATAATGAAATTGTCCATTCTTTTTCGGTGAGAAAAGTGTTGCTAATTCACGTTGTTGTTTGATATCGAGCGGAAACGAATATTTTTTCATTAATTTCTAGTTGAATAAATAACAAAAAAGTACAAAATTCAACGTTGAAGTTCGTACATACCATTGTTTCATCGATTGTAACAAACAATCGACCGTATCTATCGAACGAACTAAATGATTTCGAATGAACACAAGAAAAAACAACGATAATTTTATAATATTACGTAAAATCTTCAATTATATTCGACCAATTTTGTTTAACATTTGACGATATTCGTGTTGTATAGTCAAGTACTTGATTTTGATTTTCTGTGACGATCTTGTCATGAATTTGATTGTCGTCTAAGTCTAATGGTGCTGCAAAATGTTGTCGAAAAACTTCATAGGAAATTAAATTCTCCGATGGTTGACATGAATTCCAAAGAACTTGTAAATTTTCATTATTAATTACTAAACCTGCACTAGAATAATCAATCGAACGAGAAAAATCTTAAAGTTTTTTCAATTATTCGGCAAAAATTTTACTCTCGTAGAATTTGTTCAAACATTTGTTTATCAATAAAATCTTTCATTTTCAATTGTTGCTCAATAGTCGACCAATATTTTCGTAATTGACATTGAATTTCATTTCGACATACTTGTTTTTGCTTTGTACAAATCGATTTCAATTGTATTTGTCGTCGAGTGGTAGAAAATCGTTTGTCAAGTATCGTCTGTTTTTCATTCATTTTCGTTAATAATTTTTTTAAGGGTTGAGTTAACTGATCGAGAGAAAAAAACAAAAATACTCGATGTGTTCAGGGTTAGAAAGATGATATTTATTTGATAAATTATTCAAAAAAAATCAATATTAAATTTAGTTCTCGGATGTTGGAAGAAAATGTTTATATTAAAATCGTGTAGGTACCCGATTACAAATATTTAAACTTCGTTCATCATCAGACTGTGAAATATCTACAGCATTCACATTTTGACATAAATCATTGACATTTTTAACATTTTTCAAATCGAGTCGAAATGTATACGCATGATTTGTTCGATGATATGGATCAGGTTCGAGATGTCGAGGTAAATATTCAACACAACGCCAACCACATCGTTCGTAGAGTTCAATTGCAACTTTATTCAATGTATTCACATTTAAAGTGATATGTTTAATGCCATTCGATTGTTCATCAAGTGCTCGAGAGATAATTTGTTGAATAAGACGTGTGGCTAGTCCACGTCGTCGATGTTCTTTTCTTGTTGCTATATAACACAAATAGAAACCATCGATTGATGAATTCTTTCGTGTTAATACTGTCATTGCACTGATATTTGCTAGAATAGATGTAGCATTCAATGGAACGAATGCATAGGTAATACCATGATTTTCCAGACAGTTTTTAAGCGGATGAAAAAAACGAGCATGTGGCATTTGAAATAGATCACGGAGTGTATAATCGAAAAATTCCCAACGTTCTTGATCATCATCATAGGAGAATTTATTTGGTAATAAACTGATTTCATATAAACGATATGTATGATTATAATCTTTGCCAATACGATTGAATCTTGTTCGAGTTGCTTGATCATAAAAACGAGATTTTTTTGACATTCTAAAAGAAAATTGTTTTGTTTTTCTCATTTTTATTGAAAGAAAATGTTTATAATTACTTTATAGTTCGTGGACAACAAAGTTTCTCTTTCGAACATTTGCCTTTTCTATATCCGCAAATCTGATTAATTGCAGGACAATTAGCAGTCATATTCATTGTGTAAATATCAAACGTCCAAATAGCTAATCGGCCATTTGAACAAAGTAGATCGAACGCAGATTTTGATGTTTCAATCAAAATCAATAGTAGAAAAAGTCGGAACATCGTGTTCTTTGAAATAAAAATATTTTCTCATACACTTCTGTTCGAATATATTTATATATAGACGAAATTTGATCATTGATCGAACCAATTGTTTCGAGATAAAACAACAGCGAAAAAAAAACACATTGCTAACTAAAAATAAACTCAACTAATTAATTTCTATCACATGAATAGTTTCACGTGTCGATCTCACATCAAAGGGCAAAACTAATTCGATTTTGTCTTTAATCTTGAAAGCATAAAATCAACGGACTCTATGAATCACTATTTATGATTCACACATATACTATACAAGATATAAAGAGTTAACTAAAGAATAAGACGAAATTCTTTGTTCTTTATTCTTTATTGTTTATATTTCGATCATTCGTTAGTCAGTTGGTTATTTGTTGAAGGTTATCTATCGAAATCATAATGGATCAACTTGATAATCATTTAAATACCAATCTTTATCAGCAAATACCAAGCCTTTTAAATTGTCATTATCCATCGAACTGTAAGAAAACAATTACTCGTTTTATTTTTTTCTCTTTTCTATTATTAGAAAATAGCTCTATTCTTAGATCATTGTTTTCCATCAACTATTGATGAGAATACATCGTCACCAATTATTGATAATGAACAAGATGAAAATGAGCAAATGCCTATGCCGATTGTTTATAAAAAACGAGTGCGAACTAAATTTACTTCTGAACAAGTAAAATAAAACAAGGACAATCTTTTCATGTTGAAATTAATTTATGAATTTCGAAAAATAATTCTTTAGTTAGATGTACTTGAAGCTACATTTCAACAACATCGTTATCCAAGTGTTGATATTGTTGATAATCTTGTTGAACAATTAGATTTACCAACACAGAAAGTCACGGTAAAAAAGAAGTATTTACTTTTGAATTCGAGACTGAAATTAGAAAATTCTGTAGATTTGGTTTCAAAATCGTCGAGCTCGATTAAAAAAAAGTCAACAAAAACTTGATGTTCAGCATTCGTATGAAAAAGATGATCAACAACAATATGATAGCGGCATTCATTTAGTAAACACAAAAAATTGATAATAAAATTCCTATGAAAACATTTCGTTTAGGACGAAGAAGCTTCACATGATTCACCAGCAAGTCCTCCTATAAATACATTACCCAATCTACTTCCACCACCACCACAACGAACATCGTTTATGCCAGGACCTCCTCCTCCTCAACCACCACCTTACTATCTACCGAATTCACATTATGCATTCTACAATTCGATGTGGCCAAATTTCGGGTAAATAAATGATTCTAAACAATGAAAAATGATCCGAATTAAACTTTGATTTTTTTAGTTATTCGCTGCCATCGCCTTCATTTCCTACGTCAATGCCTAATGCAAGTCCTCATCCATATAATTTCATGCCATACAATTCTTCAGATATACCTTCTTCATCATTTATATTTCAAGATCTAAGTAATTATTCACATCAAAAAGAATTCAATGGTGAATTATAATTAATAAATTATATGAACTTTAATCTGTCTTGTTCAGTCTCCTGCTATTGTTTTTCTCTCCTTCATGGATTTGTCTGACTAATCTTTGCCTCTGTGTCTTTCTGTTTTTTTTTTGTTATTATTCAAAATTGTAATGCGGATAAATTATTATTATTATTTGGTTTATTTTGTCATAATATTAAAATAAAGCTTATTTATTTATTAGAAAATGAATATCTTCTCTATTATCTAACTAAATGACGACCCGATATTCAATGAAAATTCTTTTAAATCTAGTAATATGATTTATTAATGCAAAAACTGAAAGAAGGTCTTTCGGCCCTAATGACATTGAATCAAAACTAAAGAGCTTAAAGGAGAAAAGAATATTGAATGACGTATCTGGTTTTTTTTTCAATAATATCAACTAAACAATATATAGGTTCTGTTTAATTAATTCATCAAGGCAGAAAATTTCTTCCGAACAATAGAACATCATTAATATTCGTATGCTAATTAAAATATTATTGATAATAGACAATAACCTAAACTAAGTACTTTGAAGGCAAGTCTTCTGCGAAAACTTATTTTCTTTAATCATACAGATGTAAAACCAATGGCAAGGAATTGATTTTAATCCGTCTATGATCAAAACATGCGAACTATAAGTTCTCAAGGCAATATTATTCATTTCATAGGAAGCAATTTATGCTGAAGACATAGTTCAATGTTTGTCTGTCTTTTAGCACTATTGTTGAAATATTTTTACGTAGGAAATTAGAATGTACATTAAAATTTTCCATTAATGTCGACTAAGTTGTATTTATAGATTTCACATTAAAATAACAACAGCTTTTGACATATTCAATATCGGTCTTCAAATTTGATTTCCTTGATCTTATCTTTTCTTCTTCTTCGTAGACGAGAACAGTTTGGGTCACGTCATTTTCTAGACTCAACTCACACATGTAATTATTCTAGATAAATTTAGGCAAATATATTCAGCGAGAAAAAATAGGATCGTTATTTTCCTTCTCGTTCTCGTCGGTAGTAAGTAACGAGAAAATTGCCGTCATTGATCATTAGTTTAGCATTGATCAAGCGTAATTTTCCTTTCTTCTTCTTCTCATTTTTTTTATCGAGATCAATGATTAATATGGAAATGAATCAGTAGGTCGTCAAATATCAAAGGCATAGAATAATAGTCCTCGTTTTTTTATCCATGTGGGTGTCATACTGAGCTTCAAAAGTGCTAAAAATATTATCCGATTAAATTAGAATAAAAGCAGTAATAGATAGTTTTAGCATAAGTTTTTCTTTTCTCTTCGTGTTTTTTCAATAGCGTTATTTGTTTGATTGAAAAGAACAGTATTCCATAGAATAAATACGAGAAAAATAAACTTAATCTATATTGAAAAGAATATTTTGGTCTTATGTTAATTATTCATACACATACACACTCAAATCTACTTTCTTTTCATTTTATTTCCATTCGAATGAACATGATATCCATCATGAATAATCTTCCTTCGTCTTCCGTATTTGAACTGCTTAGAAACAGAACGACGAAGAGGAAATGCGGAATCGCAATTGATGAATTGTATCTTTTCTCATTCATTCTTACTCGTTCGTTCTCAATTCTTTTAAGCTCTAATCGCCAAAATAGACGAAAGAAACAAAAAAAGCAGAAGAAACATACTTAAGATACAATCTTCTTCTTCATCGTCTGTAATCAATAATCGATGACATAGATTGTTTTCCAGTGAATAGATGCATCTTATTATACTCTATTGTTTTCTGTTCCTCGGCCAGTAAAATATATATATCTTAGAAAAACACCGAAAAAGCAACAAAAAAAAATTTTTTTCATGGAAAACTAAACAGCCGAACAAAAGACAAAAGTCAGTCAATGTGACTTGTAATATGTAATTTACAGACGACATTCAACGGCATCGATACGCTGAGAATGGCTGCCATTTTTTTGATTCATTCGAACTGTTGAGCCTTTTGAATCTTTATCAATGGGTAGTAAACCAGCAACACGTCTTATCGTACTTGTTTCAGTTCGATTTTTCATTCGACTTAAACAATTCGATTTCACCGGTCGAACTAGATAACAACCTACGAAAAAACAAACAACGATTAACAGATAGTAAAATCGAGATGAACTACCATAAACAAGAGGATCCAATACTGAATTTGATACAGCTAACATCATGACAATTAATAATGAACGTTCATCACGTGATGGATGATCGTACATAGATGTGTTGATTGGTGTTGTTGTAGTTAACTGTACAATGTCCGATTGGGCACTATCATGATCCATACGAGCATCAGTTATAAGAAGAAAAAATACAATACAATAATACGGCGTCCAACAAAGAATAAAACAAATGACTAAATCAAAAGAAATTTTAATAGATATGAAAATTAAACAACAACATCCGGTTTTTCTTATTACCGATTAAAGCTGTTAGTTTCAATGTTTTTAATTTGGCTCGTGTAATTGTTTTCGTATTATGTGCATTGATTTCTCCTTGAACAAGAGAATCTTCATTTGTTGCTTGAGTTCGTACTCGTTCGTTGCTATAACTTTTTTTAGTGGTCGATTTCAATGGATATTTCGTTGGATCTGCATCGCAATGACGTGTACTACCGCCAGGACATTTAACAAAACGAAATGTTTTTCGATCGCATCGTTTTTGTAAAACATATAGAATACGAAAATATGAATAGAAAATAGCTATCAATGGTGCTATATACGCAAATATAGCAACAGCTATATTGTAGGCAAAACGTTTGGCTGGATCTGCAGATAATGTATCACCGCACATTTCACGACATAATTCTTCGTTTGTTAATCGTTTGAAAATAATCAACTAATCAAAAAGAGATGAAAAATTCATCGAAGAAAAAAAAATGAAAGTCAAGTTTTTTACTTGTGGTATACATGCAATAGCAGATATTAGCCAAGATCCAGCGACGAATAATTGATTACGTATATTCGATTGATAAACAGTAAGAGGATGTACAATTGATAGATAACGATCAAGTGATATGCCAATAATTGTACATGATGAAACATAGATGCCTAAACCTTTTAAAGCTGCAATTATTTTACATATTTCATCATTATGCCAACGACCGACTGTATAAGCATAGATTTCACTTGGAATATAAACAAGTGTAACGAATAAATCGGCAGCACAAAGATTTAGAAGAAGAATATGATCACGAAAACGACGACGAGAATAATGAAATAACTTGAAAAGAACACGTAGATTAGCACTTAATGCAAGAATAAATAGAAAAACATAGCCAAGTGCTAACCAATGATAGAAAGGTGCATCAGGTCCACGGATTTTTTGTTTCGAACAAGTATGTTCAGTGATTGAACTTGTATTAAGAAACATGATTAGAATCTAAACGAATTGTCTAATTCATTGAATGTGTTCATCTAAAGAAATTTACTATGTAAAAAGAAGAGCTCTTTTTTTCTCTCTCTCTCTCTCTATTCTTCTTTTCCATTTTCTCTATTTCTATCTCTCTTTTCTCTTTCTCTCTATTTTTCTATTCTTTTTCTCGTTCTCGTTCTTCTTTTTTCATTTTTCAGTTGCTGTTGAATATAAAATATGCTGAAGCAAACACTGAAAGTCCGTGTGTTGCTACGAATGAATGCAAAACTATATTTGTCACTGATTACTAGACAAGATATATAAGAGAAACTTCGCTCGCTGATTCATTGCCAACAGGAAATAAAATCAATCACGAATGGCAGGTTCTTCTACTATTCTAAATAACTTGAAATTCATATACGTATATAGAAGACAAGCAAAATATCGATTGTAAATGAAATAACCATTAATAACTAAACTTTTCTTACACGTTGTCAGTTGTGATTAACATGATGTAAAACAATTAAATATCGAATAATCTATTTTAAACGTTAGAAAACTATTGATTTTATTGACGTCAATGCCTTTTGAGTTTGATGCTTTTTTTTCTTACAAAAAATAAGTTCAAAGAAAGTAATATCTTGCTTTTGACCTTTCTCCGAAGGAATATATTTTATTTATTTCAATTGTGCTTTATAAATAGCTCGTTAGATAGTCAAGCGTATATAATATTATGATTATTAATTCAATATATGCTTTTAACATATGACTTCGAGTTTCTTTTTTATGCTTGAGAATATTATTTAAAAAATTCATCCGAAACAGCAGATTGTTCTTTCATAGAACCAATGAAGAATATATCGTTGGATTAGTAGAAATATCAATGTGATTCTATAGAGAAAAGGTCATGTCATCTTCGTCATTTTATTTTACTCGAGTAAATAAAGAAAACCAAGCTGAAATCTACTTGAATGTACTCGAAATTTATATCGATCAATGGAATAAAGTTTTTCTTTTCATCCGACTGACAGATTTTTGTCCTTTTTTTTTCGTGCGATCCATTAAAAGAATAATCGAAATATCAAGTAATGCTTTTGAATTGACAAAAGAACTCTCAGCAGATTTGATGACTTTTCCGTTCGAAGAAGTCAATTAAAACTGATATTCCATTTATGAGAGTTTTTTTTCTCCGTTTCTTGTACTGATCTAAGGATCTATAAATACTTTATGTACTTCGATTAAAAGAATAAAAAAAAAAGAACAAGAAAATAAAATTTCAAAAACTTCATCATAATGTCTATTTAAAAATAATTTTGAAATTACATCAAAAACATTTATTCTCATAGGAAAAAATACATAAACTCGAATGTAAATTTATTTTTAAACCAAGATAATTATTTCCTTATTGTTTATCATACTACGTTTATTCTTCAATAGTATTGTATTTGACTATCTCATATGTTTTTCTCTTCTTATCATCTGCATCAAAAATTACCCGATTGGAAAGACCTGTCTGGTGTATTCAAAGGGGAAAAACGAGACTTTCCTACTTCAATGATTTTTCAATGAGTCTCCAGTTACTTTGAAGAATGTCTATCCTTAGCTAATTTAAATCTATGATAATCATTCAGTAGAAATGCACTTAATTGAGGATGCTTAAAGGTAATTCTTGTTTGAAAGTGTGAAAGACTTCGATATACTTTAGTGTCGATGAACTAGTTCACGTTTCGCGATCAAATTAATGTGCAATGAACCAAATATTAACATTTTGTGTGGTACATGACTATCTCCTGCTTGAGTTAGTTCGGAATATTCTAGAAGATAATTAGAAAAACTGAGAAGTTGTTGAAGTAGAATGAAACACAAAAAAAAATTCGTTTTTCTTTCCTTTGAGAATATCAAACAACTGGAAGATAATTAACCGGATGCGCGTTTTTAATCGTAATTGATGAAAAAATAAACAATCTAGCAAGGCATACTACAGATGTTTCTGTCATTCAAACAGAGTCTAGAATATAATTGATTTACATTTAATCCAAAGAAAATAGACGGGACTATATATATCGACATCGGTAGCATAGACACAATTAGCTATATTTTTTTTAGTTATTTTTTCGTACATGATAAATTAGCATCATAAAAAAACTGCTGGAGACAAATAAGACACTTACTTTGTCACTAATTGAATTGTTATTTTTTTTTCTCGTTCAATGATGATAATAATGCGTAGTAGTAAACCGACAATTTGGCATATTTTTCGATTTAGACTTTTTTTTCTCTCTCTCGACGAATAAGAAAAATCTGTAATATAATTAATACTATTGAAATGACCTAAAAGCTCAAGGGTAATGAAAATAAATGAAGGAGAGATTCATATAAATCCACCTAGTGATGCATACGCGAGAATGGCAAACGGAGCGCAAAGATTATTCATTATTATTTCAATTGCAATGAAATGTGAAACAAGCAACATAATGCTTTAATCTCAAAGTCTTAATTTACCTTTTCCATTCATAAAGTGAAAAATAAAACAAGATATTTTTTTACTAAGATACCTTTCGAAACTAAACAGAACAAAAAAACGTCAATGCTAATTTCCGACGTATGAACATAAGACAAAAATCTAAGTAAACTGTCATATGAAATAAAATTTAGTTAAAGAAAATGATCAGTGGAAATACAATACTTGTATCTCGTGCTTTTTTGTCTTTTTATGTTTTAATTATTATCAATGTCATTCTGACAGAAAGTATGAAAGGAGAAAAATTGCCGGTAAAATAGAGAAATGTTAGAAAGTTGTCAATGTTGATTGAAGATAATATTTAATCTTGACTTGTTCTAATAGCATAAAATTGTGTATATAGAAACATAAATGTAGGTGTGTGACTTTAGATTGGCGTCTTTTGAGAAATGACGGGAAAAGAACAAAACGTAATTGAAGTATGATCATTGAATTCAAAAATAAAATTATAATAAAATGTCTGTGTAGCACAACTTAATATCTCAAAAACTTATATTCAAACAGTAATACTCTATTAATTGATCAAATCACATTAACAATAGGAGATGAGGTCAATTGAAAGTCTAAAAATTTGAGTAGTCTAATTTTATGTATTAAATTAAAATTATACATTCTTTTAAGAAATATTTATGTAAAAAAGAAAGTTTTGTCAGTACAAAGATATGGCTGGTTTCTTTTTTTTTTATAGATAAACCGGTTCGTAATTTAATACAATATATTTGATTTTACAGAATGTTGTTCTCACTATACTTTAACTTGCTGAATTATTTTGCTAATTTTGCTATTTGATATTGTTTTTTCGTAAGACATATGATATATCTCGGATGATTGAGATTTGTTTTTGTCGAATTAAAGTACATAGTGAGGGTACTCATTTATCCATGAAATTCAATAATAAGATTGATAATACACATGAGTTGTTATATTGAACTCATTTTTGGCTTATCAACA
>Ga0209935_1002548_pt1 | contig 21840 bp, 38 predicted proteins | sample ThiBio_1000_plan_2_FD_183958 | JGI IMG/M metagenome (GOLD analysis project Ga0209935, IMG submission 183958) | Wastewater bioreactor microbial communities from Cape Town, South Africa - Thiocy_cont_1000_plan (SPAdes) | ecosystem: Engineered > Bioreactor > Thiocyanate-remediating >...
TCTCGTTCAATACAAGCCAGCTCTTACTCGAGCCTGCAACGTGTGTGTTGGTGGGATCCAACCACATGGTTGCCTGCTGGCTCTGGCTCGCGCAGCGAGTGTGGGTGTGCGAGTGTGAGCAAGAGAGCGTGAGCGATCAGCGAGTGCGAGCGAGCGACTGAGCGAATGAAGCAAACGACGCTGCCGTCGTCGAAGGCGTCGTGGTTCTTTGCTTCGTTGCTCGTTGCTTGCTTGGTCTCTCTCGTGTCTCGTGTCTCGTGTGAGTGAGAGAGCTTCATATCTTCATCTCTTTGGTTTGAGCAGTTTGGATCTTGGAGGATCTCTTTGTCGCTGTGGGAGGGAGATTGAAGTGGAAGAGATGGAAGACGATGCTCTTGATCGTGATGCTCGAATCAAGCTCTCGATCGGCACCGAGGACTACGGCGATGCTGATGGCCAGTTCTTCTGCCCTCTTGGCTTGGTGTTCGACTATCATCGAGATCTCTTGCTCGTTGTTGATAACTTCAATCATCGAGTGCAAGTATTCTCGTGTGATGATGATGATGGCGGCTCGTTCGTGTCCAAGCTCGGCGAGTATGGCAACCAACCAGGCCAGTTCAAGAATCCCGATGGAATTGCGATCGATCACGATCATGATCGCATCCTCGTCGTTGACACCGGCAATCATCGAGCACAGTCATGGTCATTGAGCGAGCAATCGTTCTTGTCGTGCATCGGCCAAGAAGGATCAGGAGATCTCGAGTTCGACCATCCTCAAGGCATTGCGATCGACAAGCATCATCGTCGCATCATCATCACCGATCAGTTCAACCATCGATTGGTGTTCTTGTCGTTGATCGATCTCTCGTTCTTGTTCTCCATCGGCAAGCATGGATCTCAGCCTGGTGAGTTCGATTCTCCAACAGGCATTGCGGTCGATGATGATCGACATCGAATCATCGTCACTGATTCCGGCAACGATCGAGTGCAAGTATTGTCGTCGATCGATGGCTCGTTCTTGTTCGAGTTCGGCTCTCTTGGCAATCAATCATGCCAGTTCAATTATCCTCGAGGAGTATGCATCGCCAATCAAGGTCGAATCATCGTCGCCGACACTGGCAACAATCGGCTGCAATCATTCACTCACGAAGGCCATCACATCTCGTCCTTCAATTGTGGTACCGAATATCCATGTGGAGTTGCATTCGACGAGCATCGAGGTCTCATCGCCTTCTCGGCAGACAATCGAGTGCATGTGATTGGAGCCAATCAATGGCTTGCCGACACGTTCACATGGCGCCCAGATCTCCATCGATATGCACCATCATGGATGAAGCAAGCAGTGTCGACGATGACGATGATTCGATCGTTGGTCGATGAGTGCTCGGCGATGTCGATGATTCCGAACGAGCTGCTGTTCGAGATCTTCTCGCATCTTTGAGTCCAATCCAGATCGCATTGCGCCATGTGATCGATCTCGAAAGACCACTACCACCAAGAAGAAGAGCACGATGATGTGACGATACTATCCTGCACTTCCTCTTCTTCATCGTCATCATTCTCATCGTACAGCACACTCACTCACAATCAATCAATCAATCAATCAATCAAGCACCAATGGTCTTGATGAAGGAATGATTGATAAGTCGTGTGCAATCTTGAACGAGATATCAATCAAGGCCTCTCTCTCTCAAATGCGTTGCTCAACATGAGTCTTGCTCTCTCTCGTCAATCATTGTATCAATCTCAATCAACTTCTCTTTCCAATACAAATACCAATACCAATACCATACCAATACCAAGACCAAGACCAAGAGAAGAAGATTCAAGAATGATGAAGATCAAGAAGAGGCTCGTGTGAGGGAGGGAGTGGTTGGTTGAGGGAGGGAGGTGCTGTTCTTTGTTCCTTCATCGATTGGTTCTTGTTGCTTCTTGTTGCTCGTTGCTTGCTTGCTTGCTTGGTGTCTCTCTCGTGTCTCGTGTGTGAGAGAGCTTCATATCTTCATCTCTTTGGTTTGAGCAGTTTGGATCTTGGATCATCTCTTTGTCGTTGTGGGAGGGAGATTGAAGTGGAAGAGATGGAAGACGATACTCTTGATCGTGATGCTCGAATCAAGCTCTCGATCGGCACCTTGCAAGAAGGCGATGCTGATGGCCAGTTCTACTTCCCTCGAGGCTTGGTGTTCGACCATCATCGAGATCTCTTGCTCGTCGCTGATAGATGTAATCATCGAGTGCAAGTATTCTCGTGTGATGATGATGATGATGGCGGATCGTTCGTGTCCAAGCTCGGCGAGTATGGCAACCAACCAGGCCAGTTCAAGAATCCCGATGGCCTTGCGATCGATCACGATCATGATCGCATCCTCGTCACTGATACCGACAATCATCGAGTACAATCATGGCCATTGAGCGAGCAATCGTTCTTGTCGTGCGTCAGCAAGTATGGATCAGGAGATCTCGAGTTCAAGTATCCTCGAGGCATTGCGATCGACAAGCATCATCGTCGCATCATCATCACCGATGTCTTCAACAGTCGATTGGTGTTCTTGTCGTTGATCGATCTCTCGCTCTTGTTCTCCATCGGCAAGCATGGATCTCAGCCTGGAGAGTTCCTCATTCCAACAGGCATTGCGATCGATGATGATCGACATCGAATCATCGTCACTGATTCCGACAACAATCGAGTGCAAGTATTGTCGTCGATCGATGGCTCGTTCTTGTTCCAGTTCGGCTCCGAAGGCAATCAACCAGGCCAGCTCAGGTACCCTCGAGGAGTGTGCATCGCCAATCAAGGCCGAATCATCGTCGCCGACATTGGCAACAATCGATTGCAATCATTCACGCACGAAGGCCATCACATCTCATCCCTCGATTGTGGCATCGAGAGGCCATGGGCAGTTGCGTTCGACGAGCATCGAGGTCTCATCGCCTTCACGGCAAGCAATCGAGTGCACGTGATTGGAGCCAATCAATGGCTTGCCGACACGTTCACATGGCATCCTGATCGTCATCGACATGCACCATCATGGATGAAGCAAGCAGTGTCGACGATGACGATGATTCGATCGTTGGTCGATGAGTGCTCGGCGATGTCGATGATTCCGAACGAGCTGCTGTTCGAGATCTTCTCGTTCCTTTGATGGTCCTGATGATAACGAAGATACCACGCCTGAGATAGCGTGTGCATCCCTGATACTGCTCGATGCCGCCACCATCTCCAAGTACTCAAGCAACAATAAATCTCCATTGATACTGAGAGACGTCTTGATAGATGGATTGTGCTGACCTGTCACAGCGGTATCGTTGTTGTTTGGTGCCTCTCTCGCTCGCGCTCGCTCGTGTGCTTGTGCTCTCGAATCCACGATCGCATCCACGATGCTCTCGCGCTTCAGTGTGACTCGCATCGCTACGATTAGATCGGCGCTCTTGCGTACTCCTACCATCACCACGATGCGTAGGTTTACGAGCAGCGACGGTGGCTCGCCGTGTGGTACCGCGTGCCCGACGCCAGCCGCGTGCGGCATCGACACACCTCCAGTGCGTGATATCGCCCACAAGCCCAACAACAGCGGATGGGGCTACAACCCCAAGTACGCCGAGAGCTTCGATGCCATCTTCAAGCGCAACAAGCTCCAGCAGGATGGTGGTAGCGCGCACGACACACCTTCGACCTCAACATCCAACAAGCAATAACACGAGCGACACTCACTCAACGACGACGCTCCACTCGACCATACCAGACCAGACCGCTCGCGTGTGCGCGGTGTTCGTGTTCTATGCGTGCGTGCAGGCTCAAGACTATCTGGTGGTATCTTCTGAGGGGCACTGCTTCGTAGTTGACCGAGAGGAAGGGCGACCATGTTGCGATGGTTGCGCCTCAATGCACAGCGCCATAGAGGTGCACGACACGTGTGCCATTGAGCGCCAGCAGCGGCGTGTCGCTCGAGGCGTCGCTGCTTGCGATCACGGTCGGATCGAAGCCCACGATGCCACGACTGAGGATCGAGCCCGAGTTCGTATCGAATAGCGTCAGCTGCTTCGATCTTTCCATTCAAAGGAGCGCGTTCGACCAGTCAGTTGGTTAGCGTTGCTGGGGAGTAGCGGAGTGCTGCACACGTACCGCTCGCCAGGTGAGACGATGGCACGGCCATGGTCAAGGAACAATGGTCGATAGATGCTCTTGGTCGAGGCGAGGTTGCTGGCTATGTGACCGAGCAGCTCGCGAGTCGGCGCTTCGGTCGGTCGGCGGAGATCGTGCAGCGCGATGGCGACGTTACGACCGGTCGTCAGCACGAGATGCTCGTTGGTGGGATGCCACTCGAGGACGTTGACCGTGCCGCGACCGTGAGGCTCCTCGATGCGCAGCACCGGTTCGCTCGCAGGCTCTCGCAAGTCGAACACGCACACCGAGCTGCTGTTGCCACAATCTGCAAACACGTGTTGATCGCGGGAGCGCACGCACTTGATCACGTGGCCGTGGTGATGGGCGTCGAACGAGCGTATCGCACTGATGGTGCCGTCGGTAGCGAGCGAGCAGAACACGGTGCGCGAGTCCTTCGAGGCCGTCAAGATGCGATGCTCGCGATAGTCGAGCGAATAGATGCCTGCCGAGTGGATGCTCGAGGTGCTCGACACGAGCATCGGCATCGTGCGGTCGCCTCTACCGACGCATGCACGTGAGTGCGGTGAGGCAAGCAACGTAGCTGTCTCGTTCGCCAAGCAGCGGTGAGTCCTCGAGCGTACTTGGTGGTCTGGCTCAAGTCCCAAAGCTTGATCGCAGCGTCGTTGGCAGCCGTCACGCACAGCCGCGCCTTCTCGGTATCGGCTGCGACAAAGTGGCAGTCCGAGAGCCAACTCGAATGTGCTCGGAACGACAGCAGCGGTCTCGCGTCTTGCTCGGCAGCATCGCCGTCATTGGTAGCATCGTCGCGCTCGGTATGGGAGTCCTGCTGCTCGAGGCCACACACGGCAACCTGACCTGCATGGCCACCGAGAAGCAACAGTCGAGGTCGATGTTCGCTGGCACTCGAGAACACCATGCTGTATGCTCGCAGTAGATTCGGTAGTACGATGCGACGATGGTACCGCTGCTGCTCCTGTTGTGATGACGGTGAGGTCGCTGATCGGTCGGACTCATTGGTGCTGCCATCAAGAGCGTCTTGCAATGGAGCGAACCCAACGATCTTGGTGCGCGCTGCCTCGGTATCACCAGTGTCTGACGTGCTGCTCGTTGTCGTGCTCGTTGTCGTGCTCGTTGTTGTCGGTGTCGTCAAGCCCAACGCTCTAGCAGCTCGCAGCTCCGTGCACGTGTATCGAAAGACTGAACTGTCCTCATACTCGAGAGGCTCATCGTCGAGTGGGCTGCTACTGCTGTCGCTGAGTCGGCGTCGCTTGGCATCAACATGACCCTCATCTTCATGCGACTCGTTGCTGGCGTCCTTCTGCTGCCTCGATCTCAGCGAATACACTCGAGTCGGAGTGCGATCGATGGCAGACACAGCCGCCACTCGCGCTTCCCGAGTGCGTTTGAGTCGAGCGGCTTGTGAATGTCGCACTTGCTCCTCGAACGACTGAGCTGCGTTCTCGAGTCCGAGGGTGCGCATGAGTTCATTGTTCCTCCGAATGTTCTCGAGTCGAAGCTGCTCGTACTGCGAGAGCTGCTGTGCCTGGTTCGAATCGTGGTCATCATCGCGGTCTTCTGTTGGTGGTTGTGGTAGTGGTGGTGGTTGTGGTAGTGGAGCTGATGATGCTGCTGTAGTCGAAGTGGCATTGATGGCGGCACGAGCACGAGCGAGCCCCGATGGCATGGGCGAGGACTGCGAGGTAGCTGGAGGAAAGTATCTCGAGATAGTGGGCTGGTTCGATGGCGTAGACAGTGACGCTGCAGATTTGCGAGGCATCGTACTCGCGGTGCGGTGCTCGATCGAGAGGGAGGGCAAACAAATGCGCGCGCGCACTTCGAGCATCGTCGGATTGTCGGTAGCGCGCAGGAAACGCTGCTTGAGACTACCCGTCTAAATGTATCAAGACCGCGCGCAGCAAGCGGAAATGTAAGGCAACGTGATGAGAGAAGATGCCGAGCCACGATTCATTCAAGGCAAACTTGGGACTGGGTGGTGTTGGAAGCTTGGCTGGTACAATAGCAGGGTGCCTTGAGAGATAGGGGAGAGAGAGTGCGTTGCTCTTAGGCAATCACCAGTGCAACGAAGGCACACACGCACACCAACAGGAGGTTGGCGACGGCGGCGAGCGGAGCCGAGTTCGGGTAGAGGATCTCGTTCTGGATCTGGAGCAAGAGGTTCGAGAGCGTCGAGGGCGAGAAGAGGAAGAACTCGTTGCCGCCAGCGACCGAGAGCTGCGTGTACGGGAGGCCGCCGTAGGCCGTGCTGGCGACCGCAGCGTAGTTGCCCGAAGCATCGGACGACGGAATGACGACGTAGTGAGGGAAGTCATCTGCGACGAGTCGAGACGGGTGAGGTGTCAGCTGGTGGCACGAAGCGATGGAAGGGAGCTCGAAGGCGCACGTACAGGTGCTGTCGTTGAAGCGGCCGCTATCCTGCGTGCTCAACACGTTGGTCAAGAGCGGGAGCGGCTGGGGGAAGGTGATGGCCTGGAACTGCGCCTGCTGGGCAGCCGAGTCGCTCGCGAGGAGGGACGCGATGTAGGTCGAGTCGATGGGCAAGCTGTTGTCCGGGCGAGAGGCGGCGGCAGCTACGAATGGCGGCGGCGGCGGCGGCGGCGGCGGCGGCGGCGGCGGCGGCGGCGGCGGCGGTGAGATCGTGGGCAACGAGGCTACGAAGATATGGGCAGCAAAACGTACCGACCGACGCCTGGAAGCTCGAGCTCGAGAGCGACGAAACAGAGCTTCCCGGATAACCCAACCTGAGTAGGTACGGCACAGTGAGAGGCCATCGTGAGACGTGGGTATCACGTTGGCACACAAGCGCGCGAGAGAGAGAGCGAGAGAGAGAATGCGTACCAGGCCGACAGGAACACGACACCGATGAGACGAGGAGCATGACGGCCAACGACAGTCTGGCACAACTCGGCCGAGCTGTGGGTAGGCAGGTGGTGCGAAGCAACAAGGTCAGAGTCAGGCTCGAGCTGGGCACGACGATGACTGAGGGAGGAGCGACAAAGCACGTACCCGCTGTGGCACACGAGAATCGGGCGGCGCTGCTGGGCCAGCATCACCTGGTCCATGTACGCGACGTACTGGTCGAAGGTGATGGCGGCGCGCTCGGCAGTGGTGGCGAGCGGCGAGTTGCCGGGCAGGTTCACGGCGCGCGAGAGCGTGTTGTTCTTGAGCAACGCCTGCACGGTGCCAGCGAAGGCCGTGCCATTCTGGAACGGGCCGTGGACGAGGATAAAGTTGTTGATCTCGGCCGAGGCGACCGCGACGCAGAGCAACAAGGCAACGAGCGAAGCCACAGAGCGGAAGGCGGCCATGGTCACGGAGGAGCGAGGAGGCACGAGACGAGAGCCGCGACGAGCACCGAGGACGAGCGAGCGAGAGAGAGAGAGGGGCAGCGAGCGAAGGGAGGCCGCGCGCAAGAGGCGAGGACGGGCCGCTCGTCATCGCGCGCTGGGGGCTTAGCGGTCCAATATTCGATCGCCGCTCTCGTTCGTCCACATACGCGCACAGTGTTCTTTGTTCCTTCATCGATTGGTTCTTGTTGCTTCTTGTTGCTCGTTGCTTGCTTGCTTGCTTGGTCTCTCTCTCGTGTCTCGTGTATGAGAGAGAGAGAGAGAGCTTCATATCTTCATCTCTTTGGTTTGAGCAGTTTGGAGCTTGGATCATCTCTTTGTCGTTGTGAGAGAGAGAGAGATTGAAGTGTAAGAGATGGGAGACGATGCTCTTGATCGTGATGCTCGAATCAAGCTCTCTATTGGCACCGAGCAACAAGGCGACGCTGATGGCCAGTTCCACTATCCTCTTGGCTTGGTGTTCGACCATCATCGAGGTCTCTTGCTCGTCGTCGATTGTAGCAATCATCGAGTGCAAGTATTCTCGTGTGATGATGATGACGGCTCGTTCGTGTCCAAGTTCGGCGAGGAGGGCAACCAACCAGGCCAGTTCTACCATCCTATCGACCTTGCGATCGATCACGATCATGATCGCATCCTCATCACCGATACCGGCAATAATCGAGTACAATCATGGTCATTGAGCGATCAATCGTTCTTGTCGTGCATCGGCCATCGTGGATCAGGAGATCTCGAGTTCTTCAATCCTCAAGGCATTGCGATCGACAAGCATCATCGTCGCATCGTCATCGTCGATAAGTTCAACAATCGATTGGTGTTCTTGTCGTCGATCGATCTCTCGTTCTTGTTCTCCATCGGCAAGCGAGGATCTCAACCTGGCGAGTTCAATCTCCCATTGGGCATTGCGATCGACGATGATCGACATCGAATCATCGTCACTGATACCAACAATCATCGAGTGCAAGTATTGTCGTCGATCGATGGCTCGTTCTTGTTCGAGTTCGGCTCCAAAGGCAATCAACCATGCCAGCTCAAGTATCCTCGAGGAGTATGCATCGATAATCAAGGTCGAATCATCGTCGTCGACTCCAACAACAATCGATTGCAATCGCTCACTCACGAAGGCCATCACATCTCATCCTTCGATTGTGGCATCGAGAATCCATGTGGAGTTGCGTTCGACGAGCATCGAGGTCTCATCGCCTTCACGACAGACAATCGAGTGCATGTGATTGGAGCCAATCAATGGCTTGCCGACACGTTCACATGGCGTCCAGATCGTCATCGACATGCACCATCATGGATGAAGCAAGCAGTGTCGACGATGACGATGATTCGATCGCTGGTCGATGAGAGCTCGGCGATGTCGATGATTCCGAACGAGCTGCTGTTCGAGATCTTCTCGCATCTTTGAGTCCAATCCAGATCGCATTGCGCCATGTGATCGATCTCGAAAGAGCACCAGTACCAACAAGAAGAAGAGCACGATGATGTGACGATACTATCCTGCACCTCTCCATCGTCGTCATCATCATTCTCATCGTGCAGCACGCTCACTCACTCTCAATCAATCAATCACCAATGGTCTTGATGAATGATAAGTCGTGTGCAATCTTGAACGAGATATCAATCAAGGCCTCTCTCTCTCTCACAAATGCGTTGCTCAACATGGCTCTTGTTCTTTCGTCAATCACTGTATCAATCTCAATCAACTTCTCTTTCCAATACCAATACCAATACAAATACCAAGACCAAGAGAAGAAGATTCAAGAATGATGATGAAGATCAAGAAGAGGCTCGTGTGAGTGAGGGAGTGGTTGGTTGAGGGAGGGAGGTGCTGTTCTTTGTTCCTTCATCGATTGGTTCTTGTTGCTTCTTGTTGCTCGTTGCTTGCTTGCTTGCTTGGTGTCTCTCTCGTGTCTCGTGTCTCGTGTGAGAGAGAGCTTCAAATCTTCATCTCTTTGGGTTTGAGCAGTTTGGAGCTTGGATCTCTTTGTCGTTGTGAGAGAGAGAGAGAGAGAGATTGAAGAGGAAGAGATGGAAGACGATACTCTTGATCGTGATGCTCGAATCAAGCTCTCGATCGGCACCAAGAAAGCAGGCGATGCTGATGGCATGTTCTACTGCCCTGCAGGCTTGGCGTTCGACCATCATCGAGGTCTCTTGCTCGTCTCAGACAGCGGAAATCATCGAGTGCAAGTATTCTCGTGCGATGATGATGATGGCGGATCGTTCGTGTCCAAGTTCGGCGAGGAAGGCAACCAACCAGGCCAGTTCTACTATCCATGGGGCCTTGCGATCGATCACGATCATGATCGCATGCTCATCGTTGATTTTAATAATCATCGAGTACAATCATGGTCATTGAGCGAGCAATCGTTCTTGTCGTGCATCGGCCATCGTGGATCAGGAGATCTCGAGTTCCACAGTCCTCAAGGCATTGCGATCGACAAGCATCATCGTCGCATCGTCATCTCCGATTACAACAACAATCGATTGGTGTTCTTGTCGTCGATCGATCTCTCGCTCTTGTTCTCGATCGGCAAGCATGGATCTCGACCTGGCGAGTTCCATTCTCCAACAGGCATTGCGATCGACGATGATCGACATCGAATCATCGTCTGTGATGCCGACAATCATCGAGTGCAAGTATTGTCGTTGATCGATGGCTCGTTCTTGCTCGAGTTCGGCTCCAAAGGCAATCAACCATGCCACCTCAACGATCCGCATGGAGTGTGCATCGATATTCAAGGCCGAATCATCGTCGCCGACACCAGCAACAATCGATTGCAATCGTTCACTCACGAAGGCCATCACATCTCATCCTTCGATTGTGGCTCCGAGTATCCATATGGAGTTGCGCTCGACGAGCATCGAGGTCTCATCGCCTTCACGGCAGGCAATCGAGTGCATGTGATTGGAGCCAATCAATGGCTTGCCGACACCAAGTTCGTTTGGCATCCAGATCGTCATCGATATGCACCATCATGGATGAAGCAAGCAGTGTCGACGATGACGATGATTCGATCGCTGGTCGATGAGTGCTCGGCGATGTCGATGATTCCGAACGAGCTGCTGTTCGAGATCTTCTCGCATCTTTGAGTCCAATCCAGATCGCATTGCGCCATGTGATCGATCTCGAAAGAGCACCACCAAGAAGAAGAAGAAGAAGAAGAAGAAGAAGAAGAAGAAGAAGAAGAAGAAGAAGAAGAAGAAAAGCACCATGATGTGACTTATGGCTTGTATTGGTTGGGATGATTGAAATACAAAGGAGTGGTTGCATTGATTGAGCGATGATAGGAGTGCAGACGCGAGAGAGAGCGTGTGAGTTTACCACTGCTTCACTTACTCTGCTTACTCGGGCGCGGCAGCGGCGGTGTTGATAGTGGTGGCCGCAGCTGGTTGGTGGTGTTGCTGTTGTTGCTGCGCTTGATGCGCTTGTTGCGCCTGCTGGCGTCGTTTCATCAACTCCTGGCACGCCATGACATATTGCATTCGGGCCTTCTCAGACTATCGTGGGCGAATTCACCAACCATGTCACATTTGTGGCACGAATGGATTTCTCGTAAGAACACGGCATTGCGCGAGCGTATGATGCGAGCGCCACGTACACTGCGGAGCTCAGCCTCCATGTCTTGTTCGAGTTTCTCGAACATACTCAGCTTCAGCTCGAGCTTGCGCACTTGGAGATCGATCACCTGGCTCACTAAGCGCTGGATCTCCTGCTCCTCCTTCTGCGCCAATAGCTTGGCCTTGACCGAAGCGGCACCGAGGGCGGCGGCCGCAGCAGCCTGGAGATCGGCATTGAAAGGTTGAGACAGGTCGTTGTTGTTGTTGCTGTTGTTGACCTCGAGCTCCATTGTGCCGTGGTCGGCCTCCTTCTTGATGCTGTCAGATGCAGCGGCCTTATCTCCTCCAAGCAACGACTGCATAGCAGCCTGTGCTGCAGCGGCTGCAACGGCAGGATTGACGACCGAAGCGAGGTACGCCACCATGCACATGACCGGATTCTCGGCTGCTGCGAATGGGATCTCGGTCTTATCGATGGCTGCGGTGGCATAGGATGATGAGCAGCAACTCGGACGTGGTGGAAGTAGTGCGCGCTGGTGGCGTTGGTGTAAGTGTTGGTGTTGGTGTTGGAGTTGGAGGTACCTGCTTCGTCGGCCTCGGTACTATCGATTTGATCCTCGAGGAAGGGATCTTCGATGGGCATACGCAAAAAGTGCAACGCGCACTCCTCTTTGGTCTTGGTACCGACATGGTTGGCAATCAGGTCCCACTCGTTGGGATACAAATCGATGGCCTTGAGGAGCAACAAGGTCTCCTGGTCGGTCCAGTCGTTGGCGGCGTGCGCTGAAGGATTCTCGATCTTGATAAAGTCGTTGCTCGAGTACGGATCGATACTATCGTAAACGAGTGAGTGAGTGAGTGAGAGAGAGAGAGAGAGAGAGAGAGAAGGGAGAGAGAGGGAGAGAGGGAGCGAGCGAGCGTGCGCGCGCGAATACATACGATCCTTTGCTGAAACAATCAGGGCACACATTGATATCGGCATTTTTGATACAATGATAGCGACTGATGGCGCAGTCTGCCTTGCATGTATGGCACGTTGGCCTGGAGCCGCCTGCATACAAGTTGGGGCGTAAAATCATTGGCGCACTACCAGCAATGTTGTCGTGTTGCTGCATCTGCAGCTCCGATGAGTGGCGACGGGCCTTGGGTATGATGGGGCGCGAGGGTTTGGAGCGCGAGAGATCGAGAATCTCCTTCGCCATGGCCGACGGACTCGGCGTGAGTGCTGGTGCAATGACCGGGAAGAGGTCGGGGTTGATCTTGTAGTTGATTAGGCCCCAGTGCTCGAGGAAGGCGTGCACGCGCAGAATGGCGCACACGTCGCCAGCGAGATTACGGCGGCACGCAGTCTGCGTGAGGTACTGGTCGGGGTTGGCATCGTAGACCTTGATCATAAAGTCGCGGTACTCTTTGTAGCTAACGAGCAACTTGGGTGTGAGTATCGGTTTCAAACGAACGCGAGAGAGAGAGAGAGCGAGCGAGAACATACATTTCGGGTGTTTTCGACGGGAAACGGCCGGTAAAGAACTCGGGCAGAGCACGTCGTTCAATCTCGTGGATGGTGGTAATGTCGAACCACCGGGAAAATTGCGAACGAGTGGCATCGGCCAATGGACCACTTCCTTCAGCCGTGATACTCTTGGGTTGCGAGATGTTGAGGAACGAAGAGCTCGGAGTGATGATGGCATCTCTTGAGCGAACTGGAATCGGCCCGAGGCTACATGACGAAATAGGGATTGCATCAATACAAGGAGAGAGAGAGGGAGAGAGAGAGAGAGCGAGTGAGGGAGAGTGTGTACCGTTCGCCATTCTCAGTGGCGTATGACGATGGTGGTCGTACTACGATCGAGGTAACGACTGTCGTTTCGGGAGTAGATGCTGGTTGTTGGAGTTGGAGGAGTTGCTGTTGCTGCATGGCTTGTTGTTGCTGTAGGAGGTACTGTTGCTGTTGTTGTTGTTGCAGATCGTCAGGTCGGAGGCGCTTTGGAGGTGGCACAGGAGCGCCAGCTAGCTGGCGCTTGCGTGACTCCTCAGCGAGCAGAGAATGATCGCCAGTTCGTACTGAAAGCAAAGAAGCACACGCACACACACAGTGTTGACACCATGATTGTAAGCGGCCACAATCAGGTGAGCTGCAGGCGGTGCGCGCGTGTGTACGCGTGTGGAGCAGGACCGTACAGAGTTGCTTGTCGCCAATACGAAGGCCACCGATTTCGTAGTCGAACTCATTCATCCATTCGTTAAATCGCTCGAGATCCGTCACCCAGCGTGTAGTCTAGTCGAGCGGTCGGAAGTCGGTCAGCAACATATGGCATGAGAGTCGGCAGAGTTGAATCACAAAGTACGACGTACGACATGCCAGACACCAGTGTGCGGAGCGCGTGGTTCAGGAATCTCGCCATCGATCTCGTTGACATCGATCCAGGCATCGTAGCTGTCGGGAAAGTACCACCAATGCACGAGTACAAAGTTGGTCTGTCGCTCGAGCGGTCGAACGTACTCGGGCTCGTGCTCTGGCGGCACGGTCGAAGGGTTGGGATCGGGGTGCACAATGTGCGAGGCCTCGGCTTCGGTGGCGACGAGGTTGGCTCGACACTTGCGCAGAATGGCCTCGCAGCGTTCGCGTTGTGCAGCAGGAACCGATGGATGGATGAAGACGTTGTGTAGATTGATGTAGTTTCGTTTCTGAAGAGAAGGAGGAGGAGGAGGAGGAGGAGGCGAACGAAAGCCGAGTCGATCACATTATGAGTATCGGTTTGGCACGGAAGGAGGGAGGGAGGGAGGGAGGCAGCGAGCGCTCGTACGAGCACGTACAACGAACTCGGCATAGAGATTCTTTAGGAACTCGACCCAGACTCGAGGTGCGAGTACCTGTGGAACGAATTGATGAAAGTGCGTGTGATAGAGAGCAAGTGCCGAATAGAGCGAACCGCTGCTGCTGTAGTCGCGAAATAATCGAACTGGCAGCTTGACGAGTTCGTCGCGGTACTCTCGAGGTGCCTGCAAGCAAACCGCATACGAGTTCAGGGATGGATGATCGAGCACGATAGCTTGATCGAGCACGAGCGCAAGAAACAGCCCTACACGATGAGGCATGGTATCGAGACGTACATTGAGGCCGAGGCAGTCTTCGTTGTGCTGGATCAGATGCGCCGTGAGTAGCGCGAGTATCTCGGGACCACACTCGATCGAGAGCTCGTCGCGAAAGCGCTTGGCGAGATCATTGAAGCTGTGCAGCAACGAATCTCTATCAGTAACCCGTGACAATAGAATACGTTGCTGGTGACTCGATCGCCACCATGTGATCTATATCGATGTTGTTTGTCGCTGTGCTTGGGGCGTGTGGGGCGTGTCATGGGCGTCGCGTACCGCGCGACCTGCTGCTCGGACTGGTAGGCCTTGTAGTCCACGGCAGCGCTCTTACGTTTGTGTCCCGCGCGCACCATATCGGCTCGTTACGGTGCTCTAAGCTGCAAGCTCTCGTACTCTACCGATGGGTCTCTCTCTCCCCGCCTGGGCCTCGTCGAAACCCGTGTCTGGCCCTTATGTGTGATATCAAGCGATATGGCTGTGGCGGGAAGAGAAACAACTGAAGACAAGAGAGAAAACGCGCGCCACGGCAAAGTCCGATTAAGGCTCCACCAAACGCTTAGTATTGTTTTATCGTTGATAGCACCGTCCCGAGCTCGGGCGCGCGCCTTAATTGGACTTTGCCGTGGCGCGCATTCCACTCGATCATTCATTCCCCTTCCTCCTCTCACACGCACGCACGATCAATCCGATCCACGCAACCTTGGCCGTCTCCCGAGCCTTCTAGCCCTCACCACCGTCACTACCGCCTCGCTAGAGCTACACCCCCCTCTTTGCAGAGTCGGGTTGATTTTTTTGTATTTTTGGCGCGTTTCTTTCGTTGGTTTGATCGCGATATCATGCTCCGAGCGACACTGTTGCGCGCCGCGCTGCCGTACTCGACCACGACGCGAGTGGCTCGATACCTGGCCTCCGCTGCCACCTCGCCGTCATCCAACAGCGCTCTGGCCGTGACGGACGAGAATGCCGCCGATATCATTGCTGCCAAGACTCCGATCTTGCTCGAATTCATCAGCAGCGGGTACGTCGTCGTCGTTCGCGTTCGCTTGTTACGATCGATGATCGCTCACGCTCGCTCGCTCGCTCGCAGCACCAACACCGACTCGTCGTTCCACTCCTCGCTCTCCAACGCCGTGCACAAGACGTACGGCCGAGTGCTGCACGGCGTGGTAGACGTGGCTCACGCGCCCGAGCTGGCCAAGCAGTTCCAGGTGCGCTCGACGCCATCGGCCGTGGCCGTCGTGCAGGGCAAGGTGGTCGACAAGTACGTGTGTGGCACGCGAGAGTCTGCAAACCGCGACGCACTCCTCACTGTCGTGGCCCACGACAGGTACTCGCCCAAGGACGTGCATAAGGTTGCGACCTCGATCCCCAAGATCGGGTACGTGAGCCTGTTGTGGTTGTGGTTGTGGTGGTTTGGTTCGAGTGCTGACGTAGCAGTGCTGATGCGCGCGAATCTGCAGCTGGTTGTTCAACGAGTAAAGCCGCCACTGCTGCCACCACAACACACCATCACACCCCCTGTCGCCTCCACACCAGACCCAGGTCCTCTGTACTATTGAATGAGAAGGATTGCATATCCGATCGATCGATTTGCGTGGTTTTGTGTTGTTGGGCGTACGGCGTAGAGAGGCACGCAGCGGCAAAGTCAGATTAAGGTTCGGCGACAAGCTCGTTCCGCGCTACGTGCGCAACCTCAACTTCGCGCCTCATAAGGCCAGCCGCAGAGCTCCACGACGACAACCACAGCGCACTGCTTGCTCTCTCTCTCTTCCTCTCTTCGCTCCTTGCCGCCGCCATCTCTCTCTCTCTGTCCCTCTCGCGACCACTTCAGTGCGCGCACTTCGTCGCTTACTCGCTCCTCACTCACTCACACTCTCTCGTCCTCAGCGTCGTGTGTGCGTGCGTGTGCGGTGCCGTGTGTTGTTGCTCTTGAAGCTCCCCTCTCCCTCCCTCTCTCTCTTCCCGAACTTGGTGGTTGTGTTTCGTGAGGGCGCTCCCTTGCACACATCTATCTGCATCTCTCCCTCGATCTCTCTCTCCCTCTCGATCCAACTCTACAAATGGCTACCCCACCGGAGAACGAAGCTGACAAGAACATTGCGCAGTGGAAGATCAAGAAGTTGATCCAGAACCTCGAGCGAGCTCGTGGGTACGTGCGGCGCGCTCGCTCCCTCGCTCGACTCTTCCACTTCTCTAACTCGTCCTCCATCGTCGTCGTCGTTGTGTGCATCTGCAGTAATGGCACCAGCATGATCTCGCTGATCATCCCTCCGCGCGACCAGATCTCGCGCGTCTCCAAGATGCTCGGCGACGAGTTGGGCACGGCCTCCAACATCAAGAACCGCGTCAACCGCCTGTCGGTGCTCGGCGCCATCACGTCGACGCAGCAGAAGCTCAAGCTCTACTCCAAGGTGCCGCCGAACGGCCTCGTGATCTACTGCGGCACGATCGTCACCGACGAGGGCAAGGAGAAGAAGGTCAACATCGACTTTGAGCCCTTCAAGCCCATCAACACGTCGCTCTACCTGTGCGACAACAAGTTCCACACTGAGGTAGGTCCCTCTCTCGCTCTCTCTCTCTCTCTCTCTCCCCTTGTTACTCGAGTAACTCACACGCCTATGTGCTTTGTTGGTGGTTGGTGGTGTGCCATCTACGATAGGCCTTGAACGAGTTGCTCGAGGCTGATGACAAGTTCGGCTTCATTGTCATGGACGGCAACGGCTGCCTGTTCGGCACGCTGTGCGGCAACACCCGCGAGATCTTGCACAAGTTCAACGTCGACCTGCCCAAGAAGCACGGCCGTGGTGGTCAGTCGGCACTGCGCTTTGCGCGCTTGCGTATGGAGAAGCGCCACAACTACATTCGCAAGGTCGCTGAGCTCTCCACTCAATTCTTCATCTCGGTCGATAAGGTATGCCAATTCCTCTCTCTCTCTCATTCGCGCTCTCCCATTGGTTTACTCACTCGCATCACATTTCATCGTTCAGCCCAACGTCAGTGGCTTGGTGCTCGCTGGTCTGGCCGACTTTAAGCAGGAGCTCGCTGGCTCGGACATGTTCGACCAGCGTCTCGTGCCCAAGATCATCAAGATCGTCGACGTGTCGTACGGCGGCGAGAACGGCTTCAACCAGGCGATCGAGCTCGCTGGCGACTCGCTCGCCAACGTCAAGTTCGTGCAGGAGAAGAAGCTCATCTCCATGTTCTTCGACGAGATCGCGCAGGACACCGGCAAGTACTGCTACGGTGTCGAGGACACGCTGCAGGGCCTCGAGATGGGTGCCGTCGAGACCTTGATCGTGTGGGAGAACCTCGACTGCACGCGCTACGTCCTCCGCAACGCCTCTGGTGGTACGTCGTGGTTGTTCTTCCTCCTCCCACTCCTCCCACTCCTACTCACCCTCACCCTTGTATCGTGCCTTGTGCTTGTAGAGGAGACCACGATCTTCCTTCGCAAGGAGCAAGAGTCCAACCAGGAGCTCTTCAAGGATAAGCTCACTGGCGAGGCGCTCGAGACCGTCGATGCCATCCCGCTCATCGAGTGGTTCGCCGAGAACTACAAGCGCTTCGGTACCAATCTCGAGATCGTCACCAACAAGTCGCAGGAGGGCTCGCAGTTTTGCAAGGGCTTCGGAGGCATTGGAGGTACGTGTGTGGTGAGGTTGAGTTGGTGCGATTGTTGCTGTTGCTTGATTCTCATGCAATGCATATGTACGTACGTGTGTGTATCTCTCTCTCTGTAGGCCTCCTTCGCTACCGAGTCGATTTTGGCGAGCTGTACGATGCCGCTGACGAGGAATGACTTCTCTCCGAGCCGATCTTGAACCAGCAGGTTTCAAGTCGGCACCACCACCCCGAAACTCGGGTGGCTCAGGCCGAGCTTCCGACCGCGCCCGCTGCTTCTTGTGTTGCCGCTGCCACCGTGGTCTGTGAGTCTCCACGTCACGAGGCTCGAGTTTTTTTGCCCATCCCTCCTCCGATCCAACCTCACTCGACAGTATCTGCTCCTCTTCCTCCTCCTCCTCCGCCTCTTCCTTGTGCTACCCCTCAACCTCCCTTTCCTTCTCCCGTGCTCCCACTCCCTCCTCCCTCTTCTTCTCCTTCTCCCGCCCAAGTGCCGCCGGTCCGCGCTGACGATCGTCGTCTCCCGTTCGATTGCCCCGACCCTGCCTCCTCGACGGACGTCGTGCCTGTTGTTGCCGCGGTCGCCCGTGCCCGTCCACGGCTGACCGCCTTGTGCTGCATGGCCATCGCCCCTGTTGCCACCGGTGCTGCTAGCTCTCGTGCTCAGTGTGTGGCGTAGCGACGGCTTGCCGGATGCTGAGCACGACTCCTCTTGGCGCCTGTGCTTGCATTCGGCAAGTTCGCTCCTCCAACACCCAGCACCAGCAGCAACAACACATCGGCAACGGTCGCACTCAACGAGCCACACCACAAACCACGCAGCCGTATCGATCGAGCGAGAATCGATTTACATTGATTGATAGAGATAGTTCAGCAGTAGACACAGTTCAGCAGCAAGAAGGAACAAGAAGGAACACGCACGCAGTGTGGCAGCATATTTCTATGCTCTTGCTCTCCCAGTGTCTCTCAGACAGTGTGCACGAGAGAGAGCGAGCAGCGTACTGTTGTTTGATGCGAGTTGCAAATACAGATTTCAAACCGAGCCACGAGAGTACGTGTGAGAATGAGAGCTGATGAGGAGCAGCAATCATCCCACCGATCCGATTTCTCCGGCCAGCAGCGAGATATTATCGCTCCAGCGGTCGGGAATCCGGAAGAATATCTGGCTCTCTCCCTCTGGACTATCTCCTTACACATACACACTCACTCACACACACGATGGCGATGGCCATGGAAGTGGTTACTCGTGGAGTTCAAACGAGATTGTGCCAGGCCCATCACCATGAATACCGGGGAACCCACACGAGTGGGGCGTTATCGTAATTCGAGGGAAGGACGGAGCTCGCGCTGGGAGATGGTGTTGATGCGGTGGAGAGGCCCGCCATCAGTACCCTCGCTCCCTCGGCCTTGCTGCCATACAACCATCTATCCACGAACCCACCCAACCAACCAAGCAACACGGACCTGACCGATTGGTAGCTGAGCTATCGAGGTGACTGACTCAGTGGGATCGAAGCTCCTTCGGCTCCTTCTGAGTCCTCCTCTCCCTCATCCATCACTCGAGAGCGCGAGATATTTTGAGTGAGTGCCTGATCGATATCTCTCGATATCGAGCGCCACATACACACTCGCTCATACCAAGACCTGTCTGTCTATCGATCTCTATCTCTATCAAGTAACCTCTCGAGTAGCCTCTCGCTAGATCTCGCGCGCCCGCGTCATCATGGCGCTTCTTCGTGCGGTCGAGCTCGGCAAGCTCGACGACGTCAAGCGTCTCGTCGAGTCCAAGACGGCGCTCGCCGAACGCACGGTCGACAAGCAAACCGCCCTCCACGTCGCCGCAGCGATGCTCGCGCGTCAAGACGTCATCATGTTCCTCGTCAACAGCAAGAAGATCGACGTCAACGCACAGGACGAGCACGGCTGGACGGCATTGCACGTGGCCGCCAGTCGAGGTCGCTGGTTCAACTGCGAGCTCCTGCTTCGATCCAAGTACACTCGCGCCAACATCTTGAACGAGGATCTCAACGCACCGCTCTCGTTTCTCGCCAAACATCGCATCGGCGAGTTGGGCGTCGAGGAGGAGCCGATCGAGCAGTACATCAAGGTCCTCGGCCTGCTGGTCGAGCGCGAGGCCGCCGTCGACGCCGCCAACAAGAACGGCGAGACCGCCTTGCATTACGCGTGTGCCTCGTCCAACGAGGCCGCCGTCGACTTTCTATTGAAGATGGGCGCCTCGGTCAATGTCCAGAACAAGTACGTCGGGAACGATACGATACGAGACGCGACGAGACGAGACGAGACGAGACGTCGCTCGATCGCATATCATTCAAGCACCATCATGTCGAATCGAGTTCGAACGATGAGATCGATGATATATGCTCTCAACGATCGATCATATCTCATCAATCATCATACACTCATGATATCTATATCAATCTATCCATATAGGTTCAAGGAGACTCCATTGCATTATGCCGCACGAGCCTCGAGTGTCGAGAATGTGCGACGATTGATTGCGTCTGGCGCCGATACGCAGGTGCTCAACGAACAAACGATGACTCCGGTTCAAGTGGCTACCGACGCAGGCAAGGGCGCCTTGCTCGCAATCATGAATGGTACGCGTGCCGACCATGGCGATGATCGCTCAATGCCTTAGAGACGCTGATGTGGGATGGTGTCGTCGTCTTCATCGTCGTCGTCGTTGTTGTGATGCACAGAGGCTCAAACGGTCGATTGGGTGCTGCAGAAGAAGCTCTCGCAGCTTCGCGAGCTCGATGCCGAGATCGTGGCATTGGGCATGCGAATCGATGATTTGAAGCAGCTCGAAGTCAAGGAGAGCCGACGTGCCGAGGAGAAGAAGGAGGCGTTGGGCAAGCTCGAGGAACGAATGGCGCGCCAGAAGCAAGGTGCGTGTCAGAGATCGTGCATATGAATGAACGATTGTTGATGTGGCATGACGATCGACAATCACTCACGATATGTCGTCTTGCAGCATTGGGACGCACCAAGGCCAAGGGAGTTCGATTGAACTTCTCCGAGGTCCAAATCACTGGCCGTGTGTCGACCAAGGTTCGGACTCAACACACACGCTCCATGCGACATTGAGAATTGTTCGTTACTACCTGATGGGCTGATCGATTGACTGAATGACGGAACGAGGATAGATGTCGAATCTACAACTCTTTACGTGTTTCGTCAATGGCTGGCAATCGAATATTGCGATTCACGACGCAAAGACCGTGCAGGAGGCCGAATCGATCCAGCAACGGTATGGCACAGCAACAACGAACGTTTAGCATATGGAAGAAGGCCTCGCTTGTGTAACCCATGCATGCGCGCCTCTCTCGGTGTACGTACAGGCTGGTGCTGCTGGAGGAGCTTCCGCAATGCGAATACCTTGTACGATACCTGTACCACGATCGCGATGCCAAGAGCATCCGCATCTTCCATCAACACACGCAAACGAACCTGTTGCAATACCTCAAACGTACCAAACGAACGTTGGCCGAGGAAGGAATGAAGCGACCCGTGTTGGAGGCCGATGAGATTGTGCGGTACGTGCCCGTGCCCGCGCGTCTCGCGTGTCGCGCTCACTCTCGCTCTGACAATAAGCAACCGTCTCCATCGAGTAGATTCGCTCAGAACATTGCTGATGGCCTTCAATCACTGCACACGGTCGGCATTGTGCATCGCGACCTGAAATGCGAGCACATCTTTACGACGCCGACCGACAACGGCAACGTCACCGCATGGATGTTGTCGATCTTCACGCTGGCCAAGAAGGAGCTGCAATGGCCGCTGCGATTGAATTGTCCTGGCAGTACTCGCTATCGTGCACCCGAGGTCGTGGGAGGTCGCCATTATACGCCTGCAGGAGATGGTACAATCTCGCTCACTCGCTCTCTCTCACTCTCTCGTTGAGCACAATTCATGGTACTCATCGTGGAATACGCGACTACGTCTACAGTGTATTCATTCGGAATGGTGCTCTACACGATCCTGTGCCTGCGAGAGCCGTTCGAGGACGAGGACGAAGCCATTATTCCGTCGCTGGTGGCGCAGTATCGACGCCCCAAGCTGCCT
>Ga0209935_1002549_pt1 | contig 21838 bp, 14 predicted proteins | sample ThiBio_1000_plan_2_FD_183958 | JGI IMG/M metagenome (GOLD analysis project Ga0209935, IMG submission 183958) | Wastewater bioreactor microbial communities from Cape Town, South Africa - Thiocy_cont_1000_plan (SPAdes) | ecosystem: Engineered > Bioreactor > Thiocyanate-remediating >...
TGGATGGATGGATGGATGGATGGATGGATGGATGGATGGATGGATGGATGGATGGATGGATGGATGGATGGATGGATGGATGGATGGATGGATGGATGGATGGATGGATGGATGGATGGATGGAGGCAACGAGGAAACGGCGGGTAAAAAGGCGGGAATCTTGTTGTAGGAGCAAATCCGACCCACGTACACAAAACGCATCGCATAGCGAGCAAACAAAGGTGTGAATGACAATCTACATGGTGGGGGTGGGGTGCATTCTTGCGGTCGTTCGTGTCGAGTGATTGGCGCCTTGGTGCTACTGAGCGGCATCGTCCTTTTCACGATGCTCTTGCGCTTGTTGTACTTCCGCACGAGTGATCGGATTTGATGCTGCTCGACCGAGTTCTCCATCGTACTCGACGATGAGCTTGGTCGGAGAGAAGGCTCCGAGTACCTCGTCGAATCCACCAGGCGAGTGCTGCTCGCACTGCCGGCGAACTTCTTGCAGCCGACGAAGCACATGAGATCGATGGACTCGCGCCAACGACTCGGGCGCACTCGCCGACCTGAACAGAGGATGCTCGAGGACGTTCGACGGGCACCAACGGTTGTGAGTTGTTGGCTGCGTGGTCGGTCGGCCGCAGCTGTAGCACCAGAGTTGGCTGCAGTTCGTGCAAGCCATCCGCATGTCTGGGTTCGAGAGGCTTTGAGGTGGTCGCTTGCAGTGCGGACATCGAGGACGGCCATTGTCTGCGAGAGCTTCTTCGATGCGAGCCCGAATCGACGCGTCGATTGCTATGGCGTGAGGACATGAGCTCCATGCCATCTGATGCTCCTCGCAGACCTCTTCTCGACACCAACGACATCGAACACATGGCCCAGCAGTGTCGGGAACGAATGAAGCTCGAGATCGACATCCGCCAAGAGGACACAGTATCGCTCCGCGCGAGAGTGCCTCTTCGCTCAATCTCCAGTTGCGGATCGTCTCGTAAATCTCATCGCCTGCGAGACGACAAGATGGAAGATACACGATGCCGGGACAGCCTGGCTCGCAGCATCGAACCACGAACTCGCCGAACACTTCGGGACATCGATTGTTGCGAGCGAGAGCCGATCTCATCGTGGGCTGCGAGGCAATGTATCGTCGAATGCCGTTGGCGTTGATGCGATGAGGTCGATCTCCGACACAGCCATGGAACTCGAGCTGGATCAAGTCGGGACGGCCAGTGTCGCTCGAGAGAGGCAGAGACCGTTCTTCTTGGGAGATTGCATCGAGAGCCAGCGTGAGTCGTTGCATCAAGGCACACACAGGGTTGAGCACGACCGTGGGATTGCGCCGCTTGGCTTGCACGAGCTCGGCAACAAGTTGGCACACGGCATTGGTGGCCTCGATGGCTTGATTGAGCCTCGGGTTGGTGCTCGTGGTACTCGTGATACTCGTGATCGATTGGACGGCAGCGGAAGCCTCGGCCCACAGCGACTGGAGGCCTTCGAGGCAGTTGCGCTCGGTTGTGGCGGATGTGATGGCCGATCGAGCGAGGCTCGATACTCGCTGCAACGTCGAGCTCACACACTCCAACCAAGCGACATCCCTCTGGCGCAAGACGTTCGGCAACGGAACGCTCGAGACCGAGTGGCACACGGTGCGTCTGATGCCATCCGATGTGTTGATCGGACAAGCGAGATCTCCTCGACATGAGAACACGAGCTCGATGCGATTGAAGGTGCCGCATTGGAGGCACTCGCCTCGCATCGAGCCCGAGAGCACAAACTGCCATTGGATCGGTTGATCTTGGTCGATGAGAATCCACTCGCTCTTGCAGCGAGAGCATCGAGGCTTGGCCTTCGCTGGTTGGAGCTCTTGGGGATACTCGATGCCTGTCGAGTCTCGTCCGATCGAGACGTGGCGATCGAGGGCCGCGCACTCGTCGGGAGAGGCACATCGAGGGTTGTGGCTCTCTCCGACGGGAACCGTCGCGTCGGGGAAGCATGATGTCGTGCGAGCCGTGCACCACACGAAGAACGTGTTGGCGGTGAACACGTCTTGAGGGATGGCGGGCAGGTCGTGCGAGATCAATGGAAGTGGTTGGAGGCTCGGACGTTGCCAGTGGGCTGGTGGAGTGGCAGCGGCAGTCGCATCTCGGAGCGGCATTGCAGGAGCTGCTGCAGCGGCAGTCGCTCGCGTCGAGGTGCTCGCGGTCGAACCAGTGTCGTCTTGCTGCTTACGAACAACGTGCAACCTGGTACCAGTGCTCGGGAACAGCTGATGATCGGCCATCTCTGCGCCATTGCGCACGATGATCTGTTGTGCCACTGGCAAGCCGATGTTGGGATGAGCTGCGATGAGGACCTTGAGCTCGCCGATTGTCGTGTCCCTGCGCGTGAGTGGGATCACGAATGGCGTGCTGAGGTACTCGACATTGCAGAAGAGCATACAACTCATGGCTGGCGCAGAACAGAGAGCCACACGCACGCACACGCCTGGAGTTCCTTCGTGAGGAAGGAGGGCGGTCGACGATCAAGGAGGAGAGATCGTGACGAGCGAGCTACACGGCCGAGGCGCCTTTGACGAGCAGCATTGAATCAATGGGGCCAAGCAGGGGAGCTGGGCCGGGATGATTGTTGTGCAAGGGTGCGACAGAGGGTGCGGCAGAGGGTGCGGTCGTGGGTGCGACCATCGAAGCCGAGAGAGACTGCTGCTCAGTGTGCTCGTGCGTTCGTGAACCTCGCCTCGGTCTCTGAGATATCGATCAATAATGGGTAACTCGCCTTCAAGCGATGCTCGTATCAAGCTATCGATAGGATTCAAGCAACCAGGCACTCCTGATGGCCTGTTGATCTTCCCGACGAACGTGGCGTTCGATACCGAGCGAGACCTCTTGTATGTGTCGGATTGTGGCAACCATCGAGTACAAGTGTTCTCGTCGAAGGATGGATCGTTTGTCTCGAAGATTGGTGGTCGAGGTGACATACAACGAGTCCTGCATGCTCCACGAGCGCTGGCGATCGACCACGAGCATGGCCGTATCTTGGTCACGGACCAAGATCGCTTGCAAGTGATATTGTTGGAAGATCACTCGTTCTTGACGAATGTCAAACGCAAGAGTGCACCGGAGCTCCAGCGCTGGGACCCTCGAGGCATTGCGATCGACAAGCATCATCATCGCATCATCATCGCCGACTCCGAGAGCCATCGATTGGTGTTCTTGTCATTGGTAGACCTCTCGTTCTTGTTCTCGATCGGCAAGCAAGGATCTCAACCTGGCGAGTTCTACTACCCAAATAGCATTGCGATCGATCATGATCGACATCGAATCATCGTCTGTGACACCGACAACAATCGAGTGCAAGTATTGTCGTCGATCGATGGCTCGTTCTTGTTCGAGATCGGCTCCAAAGGCAATCAACCAGGTGAGTTTGCTGAGCCGGAAGGAGTATGCATCGCCAACCAAGGTCGAATCATCGTCGCCGACCACCACAACCGTCGACTGCAAGCATTCACTCACGAAGGCCGTCACATCTCATCATTCGATTATGGTGGCTGCCAAGGAGTCGCGTTCGACGAGCATCGAGGTCTCATCGCATTCACGACAAGCTGCCAAGTGCATGTGATTGGAGCCAATCAATGGCTTGCCGACACGTTCGTATGGCGACCAGATCTCCGTCGATATGCTCCAAAGTCTATCAAGCGAGCCATCTTGACGATGACGATGATTCGATCGCTGGCCGATGATTCGTCGGTGATGTCGATGATTCCGAACGAGCTCTTGTTCGAGATCTTCTCGTTCCTTTGATGATAGTGATTCTCCGCTGTTCCGGAGGGTTCGTTCGGGAACAAATATCTTCATTCAATCATCCTCATCGATGGGCGCGAAACAAACAATGGACGAGGGAGGCACATATGAGGTACAAAAGGGATGGCTGTGAGAGTGTGATGGTGATGGATGGATGATTGGGTCTAGAGACGCCCTCGGTCGGCCGAGGGTAGGAAGGTCGGGCGCCTGCCGATGCATCAAGCAGTCGAGCGATTGGCGCCTTGGTGCTGCTGATCGACATCGTCCTCTTCTCGATGCTCTTGCGCTTGTTGTACTTCCGCACGAGTGATCGGATTTGATGCCGCTCGACCGAGTTCTCCATCATACTCGACGATGAGCCTTGTCGGAGAGAAGGCTCCGAGTACCTCGTCGAATCGACCAGGCGAGTGCTGCTCGATGAGACGACGAGCTTCTTGCAGCCGACGAAGCACATGAGATCGATGGACTCGCGCCAACGACTCGGGCGCACTCGCCGACCTGAACAGAGGATGCTCGAGGACGTTCGGTGGACACCTGATTGCGTGCCGGTTTGGATCGGTGGTCGGTCGGCCGCAGCTGTAGCACCAGAGATGATTGCAGTTCGTGCAAGTCATCCGCATGTCTGGGTTCGAGAGGCTTTGAGGTGGTCGCTTGCAGTGCGGACATCGAGGACGACCATTGTCTGCGAGAGCTTCCTCGATGCGAGCCCGAATCGAGCCGTGCGATATCAACGTGTGAGGACATGAGCTCCATGCCATCTGATGCTCCTCGCAGAGCTCCTCTCGACACCAACGACATCGAACACATGGTCCAGCAGTGTCGGGAACGAACGGAGCTCGATATCGACATCCGCCAAGAGGACACAGTATCTCTCCGCGAGAGAGTGCCTCTTCTCTCGATCTCCAGTTGCGGATCGTCTCGTAAATCTCATCGCCTGCGAGACGACAAGATGGAAGATACACGATGCCGGGACAGCCTGGCTCGCAGCATCGAACCACGAACTCGCCGAACACTTCGGGACATCGATTGTTGCGAGCGAGAGCCGATCTCATCGTGGGCTGCGAGGCAATGTATCGTCGAATGCCGTTGGCGTTGAGGTAGTGAGGTCGATCTCCGACACAGCCATGGAACTCGAGCTGGATCAAGTCGGGACGGCCAGTGTCGCTCGAGAGAGGCAGATCGAACTGGTAGATCTGATTCTCGATGCGAGAGCAGCGATCAGCTGCTGATGTGAGCATCGAGATCGAGACGTGACGTCGATTGAGCATGGCCTCGGGATTGAGCTGCTTGGCTCGAACCACGGCCTCGATCAGACTCGAAGCGGCATTGGCAGCCTCGATGGCTTGATTGACGCTCGGGTTGGTGCTCGTAGTGTTCGTGATCGACTGGGCGACATCGGAAGCCTCGGCCCACAGCGACTGGAGGCCTTCGAGGCAGTTGCGCTCGGTTGTGGCGGATGCGATGGCCGATAGAGCGAGGCTCGACAGTCGATGAAGTGTGGATGCTGCTTTGATCAAATCAGCGCTCTCGGGAGGCTGCACGAAGACGTTCGGCAACGGATGGGCTGCGTAAGAGCGACACACGGTGCGCCTCGTGCCATCCGATGCATCGATCGATCGAGAGAGATCTCCTCGACACACGAACGTGAGCTCGATGCTCGTCACTCTCTCGCATTGGCAGCACTCGCCTCGCATCGAGCCCGAGAGCACAAACTGCCATTGGATCGGTCGATCTTGGTCGATGAGCATCACCATCTCGCCCTTGCATCGAGAGCATCGAGGCCTCGCGCTCGCTGGTTGGAGCTCTTGTGGATACTCGATGCCTGTCGAGTCTCGTCCGATCGAGACGTGGCGATGGAGGGCCGCGCACTCGTCGGGAGAGGCGCATCGAGGGTTGTGGCTCTCTCCGACAGGAACCATCGCGTCGGGGAAGCATGGCATCGTGCGAGCTGTGCACCACACGAAGAAGTGGCTGGCGGCGAACACATCTTGAGGGATGGCGGGCAGGTCGTGCGAGATCAATGGCAGTGGTTGGAAGCTCGGGCGCCTCCAGTGGGCTGGTGGAGTGGCAGCGGCAGTCGCATCTCGTCGAGGAACGACTTGCAGCACGGTGCCAGTGTTTGTGACCAGATCGTGATCTTGCATCTCAGCGCCTTGGCGCAAGATGACTTGTTGTGCCACTGGCAAGCCGATGTCGGGATGGGCCGCGATGAGGACTTTGAGCTCGCGGATAGGCGTGTTCCCGTGCAGCTCGATCGAATAGGTGTTGGCTCGGTAGCGCACATAGCAGAAGTACAAGTGCGGTGGCGCCCACTGATCTGCCATTTGTTGGTGCGAGAGAGCGAGAGATCGCCACGAGATGGCACACCAGTAAGCACTCACAGATATCTCGATTCAACGAGCTCTCCGCCAAAAGAGGTCACCCTCCCGCGATCGAGATCGAGATCGAGATCGGAGGCGAGAGGGCGAGCGAGAGGGCGACGAAGCAACAACGAAGATCGACGACGACGCACCACGATACGACGCACCAACAAATCGCCTCTCACCCAGCTTTTGTTGGACTGCCACCGAGCCGAGATATCACCCTCCCACTGCCTCCCTGCCTCTCCCCCATCCAGTCATTCAAGGTACACACCAAGCCAACGAGATACCTGGTCTGAGTCAGCGAACAGACAAACATGGATGGATTGTGTCGCTCGATCCAGGTGAATCATCGTCGTATCTATCGCGCAAACAGCTCTCTCCAACTCGTACAATCTGAATCTGTCCAACTTATTACTCTCGCAAACTCACTCGCTCATTCGCTCACTCATTCGTCTCTCTCGCTTTGTCGCAACCACGACGTGACGCTTGGAGGAGGAGGAAGATGCATTCGTCACGACTGGTGTTGCAAGTGAGAGACGTGTGCTTTACAATACTGTGCATGAATCTCGAGCAGCATTCAACGCCGCGGCCACCAAAGATACGTTCGGCTGCCCGACGATTATGAAGGAGCTGACGTGTTGCGTTGAGGAACAAGAACACGACGGTGACCTCGTTCAAGGAGCTCATCGTCGTGGTGGTGGTGGCGATAGCCAGGCCTTGTCGGCTGGTGTGGGTTACAAGACGCGTATGGCCGCGGAGGTTGTCGAGCTCGATGTCGAGGTCGAGCGAACGGCGAGCGGCTCGAACAAGTCGATGCTTGTGATCGATGGTGTGCTTGATCGACGAACCTCGCCGCTGTCGTACTCGAACGCGAATGCTTCGCGCGGATACGTGCGGAACACGGAGTCAAAGAGTTGGGCACCCACGCTTTCTTGGAGCTCTTGACGAGCTCGGAGCAAGAGCTCCAGCACCTTGGATCGATGCAGCAACGCCAGCGAGCGAGTTGCGCTCGTTGATCGGAACTGAGGATGCTCGGTGATCAAGCGAGGACACTTGGCTTCTGGGTCTTCCTCCCATCCATCATTGTGACGGTGAGGTTCGGTGGTGTGTCGGCCGCAGCTGTAGCACCATCGTTGACCGCAGTTCGTGCAAGCCATGTGCATCAGCGGATTCGAGAGGTTTTGGAATGGCTCTCGGCATTGCGGGCATCGTTGACGACAGCCTTCGTTCAGTGCCTCGTCGATGCGAGCCCGAATCGACTCGTCGGATGACAACATGTGAGGGCATGAGCTCCATGCCATCTGATGCTCCTCGCAGAGCTCCTCTCGACACCAACGACATCGAACACATGGTCCAGCAGTGTCGGGAACGAACGGAGCTTCGAATCGACATCCGCCAAGAGGACACAGTATCGCTCTGCGAGAGAGTGCCTCTTCTCTCGATCTCCAGTTGCGGATCGTCTCGTAAATCTCATCGCCTGCGAGACGACAAGATGGAAGATACACGATGCCGGGACAGCCTGGCTCGCAGCATCGAACCACGAACTCGCCGAACACCTCCGGAGACCGATTGTTGCGAGCGAGAGCTGATCTCATCGTGGGCTGCGAGGCAATGTATCGTCGAATGCCGTTGGCGTTGATGCGATGAGGTCGATCTCCGACACAGCCATGGAACTCGAGCTGGATCAAGTCGGGACGGCCAGTGTCGAGCGAGAGAGAAAGCTCTCGCTCGATCAACGTCTCGACTCGGCCGCATTGATCGACTGCCGACGTGAGCTGCACGATGGCATCGTGTTGTCGATCGAGCACGGTCCCGGGATCGAGCTGCTTGGCCGTACTCAAGTCGCGCATCTTGCTCGCCACGACGTTGGCGGCCTCGATGGCGCTCGAAACTGCGGGCAATCCACAGTGACCGATCGAGCGAATGTCTCCCGATATCAAGGACCAGAGCAGCTGGAGGTCATCCAAGCAGTCGTGCTTGGTGATCGCAGAGTACATGGCAGTGCGCGCTCTGTTCGCCACTTGTTGAAGCATCGAGACAGCTTGCTGAAGCAAGTCGCTCCTCTCGCGAGGTCGTTGGAAGACGTTCGGCAATGGATGGGCTGCGTACGAGCGACACACGGTGCGTTTGATGCCATCCGATGCATCGATCGATCGAGAGAGATCTCCTCGACACACGAACGTGAGGTCGATGCTCGTCACTCTCTCGCAGTGGAGGCACTCGCCTCGGATCGAGCCCGAGAGCACAAACTGCCATTGGATCGGTTGATCTTGGTCGATGAGAACCGTCTCGCTCTTGCAGCGAGAGCATCGAGGCCTCGCGCTCGCTGGCTGGAGCTCTTGCGGATACTCGATGCCTGTCGAGTCTCGTCCGATCGAGACGTGGCGATGGAGGGCCGCGCACTCGGCGGGAGACGCGCATCGAGGGTTGTGGCTCTCTCCGGCGGGAACCATCGCGTCGGGGAAGCATGGCGTCGTGCGAGCCGTGCACCACACGAAGAACGTGTTGGCGGCGAACACGTCTTGAGGGATGGCGGGCAGGTCGTGCGAGATCAATCGCAGTGGTTGGAAGCTCGGGCGCCTCCAGTGGGCTGGCGGGGTGGCAGTGGCAGCGGCAGTCGCATCTCGTCGAGGAACGACTTGCAGCACGGTGCTGGTGTTCGAGACCAGTTGATGATCTTGCATCTCAGCGCCTTGGCGCAAGATGGCTTGTTGTGCCACCGGCAAGCCGATATCGGGATGATCTGCGATGAGGACCTTGAGCTCGCGGAAGGTCGTGTTTGGGTTGCGGAGCTCGATCGAATAGGTGTTGGCTCGGTAGCGCACATAGCAGAAGTACAAGTGTGGCAGCGCCCGCTGATCAGTATGGCTGGTGGTGGTAGGAGCGGGCGCACTGATATCACCCAGCTGCGGGATTGGCGTTGCCATTATGGCGAGCGCACCGTGCGAGAGAGAGCCGCGAGCACTGAGGGAGAGGAAGGGGTACTGAGAGATGACACATCTCGCTCGTCTGTTGGACATATCAATCGTACCCCACAATAAGCCCTCCATTGCTCATTGAGACGGGGTACACTCAGTCGGGTGTTATCTCGGCCCGATATCTGGCGTGTTGGTGCCGTGGGCTGCTTATGGTGAGGCTGTGGGTGCTTGCGGAATATCTATCGTCGGGTGAGTGCGCGCGCGCGCTTCGTGGTACGTTCCTAGCTTGCAAGCACAGTAAAGGAAAGCACGGCAAATGGATTGCTTCGTATGGTATCCTCGGCTCCGCGGTGCGTTGTCGCAAGGCCTGGATTTCTCCGTTGCTGCTGGTGGTATCCGCAGACACACGGCTGGCAGACGCGACAAAATCGATCGGACAATGGCAGCCGAATACACTTCATATGACAGACAGCAGGTTGACATTGCTCCCGCCAGCAGCTGCATTATCGCGCAGTGATTTCTGCCGTCATTCATTTCTTCGTTCATTGCTGCCGTACCGCGCAACACGTGGGGCGCGCGTATTGCAATGTAGGCGAGATGCCGGTGAATAGCTCGCGGGTTCGGGCTCGAGAATGGAGCCAGTCGACCATAACGGAGCGCGTTAGTTGGTTCATCGAATCGCCTTCACCATGCTGAGTGGCAACGCCGACCATTTTGGCACTACCCTGCCCACTCGAGCACACGCCTTGCCTTTTTAGCCTTTCTTGCTCAATCGGATTTGCCGACCGAGGAGGGTATAAAAGCCCAGCTGAGTGCTGGCATTATCTATCAGCCCACCAGCCCACCAGCCAAGCCAGCCAACCCAAGCCACACCAGCTACACCAGCTACACCAGCTACACCAGCTCAATCCAACCCCACACTACCATCAACCCTAATCACTCACCATGATTCTCACAACCACTGTCAAGCTCACGCCTCGCACACCTCGCACTCCTCGTGCACCGCAAACCCCTCGCACCATCACACGCCGCCTTAGCGCCCACGGCTACAAGCTCCGAGAGCAGCTCGAGGGTGGAAACTACGGCGTCATCCACGTCGGCGTCAGCAAGATCACTCGAGAGCCGGTCATCATCAAGGAGCTCAATGCCGCCAACCCCAACCGCGAGTTCGCCCTTCGTGAGGGAGAGACCATGTCCGCCCTCTCCCATCCGCACATTGTCAAGCTCTACGACCGCGTCGAGCTCGACGAGCGCTTGTTCCTCGCGATGCAGCTCGCTCGCGGAGGCGATCTCCACGACCACATTACGCTCAACGCCGAGGGCATGCTTCCGGTGCCCGAGGCCAAGCGCATCTTTGCGCAACTGATCCTTGCGCTCGAGCACATGCACAAGAAGCACTTAGTTCACCTGTACGTATCGACACGACGACACGCCTTTCTCTGGCCACATGTCATGACTCGGAATCTCACTGTGCATTTCTCTATCTAGTGACATCAAGCCCGACAACGTGTTTCTCGACTCGAACAAGAACGTGCTGCTTGGTGACTTTGGATTGGCCGAGCGCTTCAAGCCCAAGACCCGAGCGATGACAGCCCGCGGTGGCACGCTCCACTACTCGGCGCCCGAGTCGTTCCTCGGCTCGATGGTCGAGGGTCCCGAACTCGACGTCTGGAGCGCTGGTGCGCTGCTGTACGTCATGATGCGCGGTCGATACCCGTTCTGGGGCGAGACCGAGGGCGAGACTGCCAAGGCCATCCTGTTCACCGAGCCGCATTGGCCCGAGTGGTTCCCGAGCGACGGCGTCGACTTGCTCAAGAAGATGCTCCTCAAGAACCCGCGTCAACGAATCTCGCTCTCCAAGGTCAAGCGCCATCCTTTCATTCATCGCGAGTACCGCCACTGCAAGCGATCGGTCTCGCTCGAGGACAGCGACTAAGCCCTCAATCTCGTCTTTCGCTGTGGCACAGCGGCAGGCGTTATTTGTGGATATCTCTCTCGTGCTTACTCCTTGACTTTGAGAAAGTGTTTCTCGTTTGCAATCTATCGTTTACGTTTGTGTATTCACTGTTCATAACTCTTTGTACACACCGAACTATCCATCTATCAATCAATAGATAGTGTTACGACTTGAATAATGAAAGAAACAGTATTCGTTACTCAAACCAATCGCATTCTCGAGAGGAGGCGTCACAGTGTGCCATACTCGGGGAGCGGGGTCATTGGTCGCTGTATATTCGGTGATGTTGTTGGTGGTGATCGTGATTGGCAGTAGCAGATTCGCGATTCTGGGCGATGGCTGTGAGGAGTTGGTGCTCGAGACTCTCGATTCGTTGGAACAACTCGTTGCGCGCAGCATCAAACTTCTTTTGGATTCGATCCAGATCGGCGGCCGATACCTGCGAGGTTGTTGTGCCGCTAGCGACCGACGATGCTTCTTGCAGATGAACCGAGAGGGCGCGATTCGACGGCACGAACGAGAGGTCCTCCTTCTCGAGCAACGCAGCGACCGAGGATTCGGGCCCCGAGTACTCGGTAGGACTCTTCTCGTGCAACAATACGGCGTAGTAGAGGTAGTTCAGCAGGTCATGCTCGTGTCGGATGTGTGCATAAAAGCCGCCTGGCATGCGATCAAACGTATCTCGCGGAAGATCACAGACGAAGCACCTGGACACCAACGCCACCGTCCAAGTAGTTAGTCTTCAAGCGCCTGGAGAGGTAGTCTCTCGCTCATCCACTGACGTACCGACTCTGAATGGAACTTAATGTCTCGTGCGTGCGAGAACGCAAATCAGCAAACGTGTCGACGATGATACCAAAGAGCATATTCAAGAGGATGACGAGCACGATCCAGCTCGAGAGATCGAACAGTGTCCGGAAGACGATCATCGGGTCGTCCCAAGCACTCGGTACCATCAAGTCACCGAGGCCGCCTCCTTGACGAATGCCATCGATGACGACCGTAACGAAGCAGCGGAAGAGCGAATCGCACGGTTGGCGGTGCTCGTTCTCGAACATGTTGGCAAAGAACAAGTAGCCGTAGATCGAGTAGTTGTACAACAAGATCACGGCCAGCACAAAGGTCAACAGCAGCGAGCGGCCGTTGGCAGTCACCGAGCGGATGACGCTCTGCAGCTCGGGTTGCGTCGGCACAATGTCGAGCAACAAGAACCCGAAGCAATACGGCGCCATGGTCAAGGTGGCGAACAGCGCCGACAGGAAGTGTGCCACGTTGTAGCAGAACCACGGGTCGTGCACGAGGAACAACAAGCTCTGCCGCACGTAGAACCAATCGAACGACAGCGACTTGTGCTTGAGGCCATGGATCGTACGCCACTTGGTGGTGAGCAGCGTGTGTCCGCTCGAGTTGAGGTAGATCCATAACGTGAGGCCGCTGCCGAACGTCACGCCGAGGCCCAGCAGGCGCAGTAGTAGCGAGATCGACCACGTCATACCGCGAGAAGCAGCAGGGCCTTCTCGGTCGGCGGCCTCCACCGTCGTATCGTGCACGAGTGACGACGGCACCCAGTACCACAGCAGCAAGAGGTTCATGAGAAAGACGGTGAGAAGCATCGAGCTCTTGATGCGGTGCTCGTTGTGCACGGCCCAGAGATAGATGCGATTGTCTGCCAGCGTCTGTCGTTGATACATTTCGGTCGTGAGAGACTCGGAGTTCTCGTAGAACTCCCGAATGCGTTCCGGCTGTGGAGCGTCACCGATCCTCATCAACAACTCGGTCTTGGACTTGGGCGACAAGAAGTTACACACGGCCGGCTTGCGAAAGTAAACACGCTGCAGCACACCGTTGAGTACGATCTCGATCGAACGCGTTTCTTGCTTGAGCTCAATGGCAGCCGCATGCTGGTGAATGCGCTCGAGCGCGCTGTCGACCGCATAGCGACACGGTTCGTGCGAGCACTCGAGTTGATCCGACAAGGTGCGCAACACAATGTACAACTCGAACGCCAGCTTCTCGGCACTCTGCTTCGTGGCAGTACTCGTGTGCTGTTGCAAACGCGATTGCGATGCTGACGAAGGTCGGTTCTCGGAAGAGACATGTCGCGTGTCTAACCAACGCAATATGCCACGCTCGATGCCCTCGAGATCGAGGGCGTTGGCGACATGGGTAGCAATCATTGGTGAGGCGCTGTTTTCCTCGAGCATACTCGAGATGGTGCCGAGGCATGTAAACTTGAGTTCGTTACGTGCCGAAGCCTCGATCGGCTGCACGGCGAGAAGAATGTGGTTGAGTGACTCACACAACTTGGTGCGTGTGAATGCAAGTTGATTGGCATGGTTGGGGCCTTGGCACAGTTCGGAGATTGTGATCAAGCACTGCCTCGTGGCAAAATAGTTGGTCTCGTTGATCGAGCGCTTGACAACTTCGAGGAAGCCTGCCAGCTCGACCAAGAGATCGGCCGAGGTCGTGGTGTTGGGTTGCAGTCGGCAGTAGTTCTGCAACTCGGCATTGTGACCCTCGGCCAGTAGTTGCAGCATTCGGAAGACGGCCGTCGTGCTGTCGAGTGCGTGCACGTCGTCATCATCTCCCTCGCCACCGACACGAATTCCTGCAGCGTTCAGCTCCGACGCGCAGAGTTGTTGCTGTTGTTGTTGTTGTCGCGGTGGAAGCGACGACGCTAGCGCTGCGCTGAGTGACGATGTTGCCGAGGACGAGGACGAGGTCGAGAGGTTGTTGTTGCTCGACAGAGGAGTCTGCAAAGAATCCAACCTGTCTTGGTTCGTTGTCTCAAGGGAGTTGCTCGAGGTGGCAGTATCCTCGTTAGCGATGGCGTCGGCTGTAGGTGGCGCACCGGCGAGTTCTTCGAGCGCAGAGAAGGTCAGTTGTGCCGCTTTGCCGATTGGCAGACGTGCGCCGAGGTCTTGAATCGCACTCTGGATTCGGTTGCGCACGTCGACGGCGAACGTATGCGATGGATCCGAGGTGAGTATCTGGTAGATGGCGGTCTGTACGTGGTGGTTGCCACCCTCGAGGAGGAGAATCAGACACGCTAGTGTGCGGACATAGATCTCGTCGTCGCTGGTGCCGATAAAGTGCAACAACAACGCCGGCAGCCCGAGGTCCGAGAGCTTGTTCTGGAGTGCCTCGAGCTCGCTCTCATCTGACAGCAATGCACATATGGCATCGAGCGACACGAGAATCAAGGTCTGGTGGCGATCGGAGCTGCCGGGGTTGGCGAGGGTTCGGAAGAGCTGCATTGTGAAGAGCTGGTCGTCGAGCGATAGACGCAGACTCTTGGCAAAGCGCGGTACGGTGGTTTGGAGGCGGTTCCAACGTGACTCGCACGCCTGGTATGTGAGGCGCAGCACCCGATGGATGATCTTGGAGCGACGGCCGAGTGCATGAGTCGCCGTGCTGGTGCTGCTGGTCAGCGGGTTGGCCGAGCGCGAGCCGGAGTCAAAAAAGCCGGAGAGACGTGCGCTCGACTGGCGCGCCTGCTTCTTGAACCGGTCCAAGAGCCGCGGCAGCTCCATGGAATATTGCGGCGGGCATGTGGCATTCTGCGAGATCATCGCCTCGATGGCACGAGCGATCGAAAGCAGCTGCTTTTGCTTGAGCGAAGGCTCCTTCGAGAGTCGAACAAGTGAACCAACGAGTGCGCTGGCGGCATTCAGCACCCGAGGTGAAGCTTGTAGTTGCTGAGCATGTCGCTCAAAGAACGAGGACGCAAACCACGCCACGTCATTGGTCGCCATCTTGATAATGGCCTCACGACGTGCGACTCGTGCCGGAATCGAGAGCGATTGCACGTGTGCCGCCAGTGGCTCACTCGAGTCGCCATCCCCACCTCCGCTCTCAAAGAGACTATCGATCTCGCGGCTCATGGCATGAAGACTATCGGCAATGATAGCATTCTGCCGTTGCTTCAATGTCTTGACTCGTCGTTCAGTATCAATATATGCCTAATCCAATGCAATCAAATTCAATGAGTTGAGTGAAATGGAATCACCAGAACGAAACTCGACATCCGAATTAAGTACGTACATCATATAACAACCGCAAGTAAGCACCTCGTAGTACTGGGAGATTCTCGACGTTCAAGATCTGTGACGTGATATAGTCGATGCTCAACTTGGATTGAATCTTGACTTCGGCGTCGTAGATCTTTTGGCGACAGCAGAGGCACAAGAGTTGCACTTGTTGCGCATGGTACTCGAGCTCGTTTCCCGGCTCCAACCACACTTCCGATTGAATGAGCGACCGAAAGTGCTGCTCACTCTCGGGCGTATTGTAGAGCGTGACGGCATCGGGCACTTCGAAGATGAGCTTCGTGATGCGCAACTGATTGCCACGAATCGACTTGCCTCGCGGTTGCATGAGCTCTTGCAAGAGTTCGAGCAGCACGCAGTACTTGTGAGAGGCCATGTTGAAGACGATGGCACGCATCGTCGCATCGGTGACCGACGTGCACGCGGCGTGGTTGTCGCGAAAGATCTCGAGCATCACGGCGCCGGCCGCCGAGCCGACGAGGTGCTCAGCCAGCAATTCGACAAACACCTGAATCTCGTTGAAGAGTCGCCGTTGCATGGTGAAGTTGCGCGTACAGCAGAGGCGAAGCACATCGAGTGCTGCGAGTGCCAAGCGAACGCGCGAATGTGAGGCCGAGGCGTTGGCGGGGCAGATCGAACCGCCTTCGAGTCGCAGCATCGAGAGCACACGAAGAGCAATCTCAGGCAATCGTTGATCGCGTGCGATGCGCTGATGCTCACGTAGCATCACCGGGTCATTTTGCACGCGTTGCAGCTGTGAACTCATGGCACTCGTCAGTGCCAGCTGTGCTGCAATGTTGCGTGTTGAGCCACAACTCGGCGAATCGAGCAGGTGCTGCAACGATCGAGCGAGCCGATGCACACGTCGATAGACGCGCACCATGGCGTCGTCGACCAGCACTTGAATCTCACCGATGGTCTGCAGCACGTCCTCGATCGAGCAATGGCAGCGAACCAACAACGTCGCGGCTGATAGCGCCAGGTCAGGCTGCGGCGACGTCGTGAGTTGCTTCAGCATCTCCACGAGGCCCTTCTCGGACTCGGCAGCGAACGAGAAGGCGGCTTGGTTCAGCTCTTCGAGCAGCATCGACTGGTTGGTTCGGAAGTGTTCCGTAAGGCGTTCGAGTACCGGATCGGTGGCAGCAGGAGTGCTAGTGGTGGTGGCGGCAGTGGAGCCACCTCGGCCCTGTAGTGAGGCAGTACTTGTGGCACGCGCCAATTCTGCCGTTGATGCTGCACTGAGTGGATGAGCGGCCAGCTCGGCGTCGATTGGAATGTGCGCTTGGATGACTTGCAGCACACGCGTCACTCGGCGATTAAGCCGCATGTCGGCCATGATATTGAGGGTCTCGATGACGCACACCTTGGTGGCCGTGAGATCCTCGAGCAACTCGGGGTCCATCTCGGTGAGGTTGGTGGTGGCCTTATCGGCCTTTCCGGCCTTGGCAGCCTTGGTACCCTCGGCTTTGGCACGCGAGGTGGCAGCCAGCGAGTCGTTGCCGAAGCTCAGCAGGTGTGTAAGCGTGTCGACGAGCGACACCGACTCCTCGATCGAGAGAAAACCGCACAGCACGAGTTGCTTGCAGAGTTCGAGCACGCTCAGCGTCAGCTTGCTCTGGTGCTGCTTGACGTGCACCAGGAAGTTGAGCACGAAGCTCTTCATCCCCAGCACGTCTTGTTTGCTGTAGTGCAACTGCTCGCGTCTCGAGAGGCTCCTGCTGCGCGAACGAGAGCGTGCCGCACGGCGATCATCACCGACAGGGTTGCTTCCTACGGGAGTCAACGTCTCGGTGCTGCTGCGATGTCGCGATTCTGGCTGCCCGGCGCTTGGTGGCGATCCAAGAGCTGGCGTACGATCGCGTATCATATCGCGGCCACGAGGTTGGTTGCTCGAGACGGCCAGTTGACTCCGAGGAGGCTGCAACGCGTGCCGGAACGGTACCAAGGTCGAGGCGGCCGACGATGCGCGGTGACGCGAGAGGAGATGAGTCGTATTGGTGGTGGTATTGGACTCGGGCGAAGCTGGCAGTTGGAGAGGAGGTTCACTGGCAGGAGACGAGGAGTGCGTGGCGCTCGGTGGCGTCGGAGTGCCAGCAATATTGATCGGAGTGGTAGTGGCGCTGTTGGTACCGGTGCCGCTGGAGTGTGGAGCAATTGCCGGCAAGGGTTTCGGCTTCTCGTTGGCGATCGATGATGAATCAGGGCTTCGAGATAGTTGATATTCATCGCTGGCCAGTAGGTCGGATTCGGTGTCGCTCTCGGTATCGCTGCCATCGGAGTTCGAACGAAGTGAATCGGAGGAGCGGCTCGTGAGATCGAGGTCGAGGTTATCCCAGAGACGCGTGTGCACGAGGTACGAGACTGGGCTCGGGTGGTTGAGGGCGATGTAGACGTTTCGCAACAGATCGACCAAGGCCGCACGCAGTGGCGGCGGTAACGTGTCACACTCGACCGTTCGCAGGACGACCATGGTGTCGAGTGCCGGGCCGAGCATCATGGCCGTGAACGAGTTGCCACCGTTGGTGAGCTTGCTGCACAGCTGGATACACGCCGTCATGTACTCGACCTCCTTGGGCGTGCCTTCCGTAGCGACGCGCTCGAGCGGAATCAAGCGACCGGGCTGCGCTCGCACGCACAATTCGCCATCAAACATCTCGGGTCGGAAGAAATGCTGGCTGGCGCCGGTCTGTGAGGCGAGTAACTCACGAGCAATGGCCTTTTGATTGCGCGAGAGTGGCTTGCCGTGCAAATGAGTCCACGACATGAGGATCTCAATGTAGCGACGCACGCAACGCTTCTTGCGTATGAGCTCGAGCCAAAAGTCGAGTTGCTTGTCGTCGATCGAGGTCAGCAGCGCCATGTTGTTGGTGTAGACGTGCAGCAAGGTCTCTGCCGCGTGCTGATGGAGGCCGACGTGTGCCTTGAGTGTGTCGAGGAAGCGGCCAAGAATCTGTTGAGTCTTGGAGCAGTTGGCCGCCATCTTACTCAGCAGTTCGAACGAGCGCTGGCACACGATTTGGATCTCGGAGTATGGAGATTGGTGCAGGTTCTCGGGTAGCTCTTTGAGCACGATGCCAGTCTCATCAAAGAGTCCTCCGATGATTCCCAAGATGATTGCACAAACCTGGTGAGCGAGTGACAAAGGGTGAGTTGAATGGATTGATCAATGAGAAGACACGGCAACGACGAGGTGAGGACGAGGAGGACATACACTTTGCTCTCGATAGAGATCTTGCATCACTGACGAGACACATTGGTTCACCAAGGAACGAAGAATTGAAGCCACCTTGCCGAGAGTCTTGTCGGAGAAGGCCTTGTACTTGGTGGGTGAGAAGGTGAATGTGGTTCCGGCCGAGAGAGCAGCGAGCTCTTGTTGTTTGTAGCGTGCTCGATGGTCGGGAATCTCACGGTAGGCGTAGTTGGCGAGGAAGGCGATCTTGGTACGCACGCGACCGAGGCGCAAGATCTCATCGGTGTTGGCCGAAACGAACACAAACACATCGGCATCGTGGATCAGCGGCTCGGCTGTCAGGTCCAGGCGTACAGTGTCGATGCTCGATGAGGCTGTGGCGTTCGAAACTGCGAGTGCAGCAGCAGCGAGTGACGTTGAGGTGGTTCCAGAGGTGGAGGAGGGTACGGGCACCGAGGATGCGGATGAGGAGGTTGTAATGGTGGGTGGCATCGAACTCGACGGTGGCGGCGGCTGTACAGCCGAGGCTGGCAGAGAAGTCGACGAGTCGGTGGAGGGAGAGGAGCTACGAGCCTCCAGGTTGTTGGTATGCAGGTAGCAGCCGGACTCGAAGTGCTTGATGCGAAAGTAGTTCTCCTGCCGAATGGTGGTGTCGGTTGCACCAAGCTCCGACCTCTCGGCAGGGAGCAGCACAAAGTAGCAGCAGGGAGTCGGTGGGCCTGAGACGAGCTTGAGTGACAAGGTATGAGTGGTCGAGAAGGAAGATAGTTGTGGGAGAGAACGCGTGAGCGAGCGCACGGGATGCGAGAGTCGATGGGCGGCAGGTGAGGCGGTGCTCGAGCCCATGCCGTGCGCAAGATCGACAGCGAGGAACTTGCCGGTCGCGAGATGGCGGAAGGTCAACACGTCGCAAATGCTCGTGGTACCGCCGCGCATTCGATCGAGTCGCTCGACGACGAAGAGCGAGTTCGAGTTGGCGGCGTTCTCGGCCTTGTTGGCCTCGAGAAAGACTCGTACTCGGCCATGAGAATCGATGGCGTACGCTGGTGGAGCACGACTCGCGTTCAAGAAACGCTCAGCGCCCCAGCTAACGCCTTGGTGTACGGAACGGCGGACATCATGCGACGAGGCAGATGACACGTGTCGTGGCGAACTGGTGGAGCTGGTTGAGTGGATCGTCGGTGATGCAGTAGGACTTGCTCGTTCATGTTCGAGTACAGCTTCCTTGGCGTTAGCGTTGGTGTTGGTGTTGGTGTCGTCGTCGAGCAGCAGGTCATCATCAGCAACCTCTTGCTCCTCGAGGACGCTATCGAGATGCTCAGCAATCTCTCCATCGAGGTCGCTATCGGAGAAGTAGAGCTCGTCGGTGTCGGACGATGAGTCACCGTCTTCGGCGTCCTCAGCACGACGCGTTCTGCGACCGCTGGATGGTTGCGTGTCGCTGAGCACGAACTCGCACGTGATGACGCCCTCGGCTTCACGATGATAGAAGCGCACAATGTCTCCTGCACGCAGGTATCCGATGGCATCGGCCGGACGCACGAATGGCGCGTACGGAATGGTACGCCAGGCGCCCCAGGTGCTCGAGCAGTCGAGATCGAGAGCGTCGCCGCTCGAGCTCACGTGCAGGTACATGTCGAACTTGCGCGATGCCAGAATCAGCTGATCGCCAATGTAGACGCTCTCGCCCTCGGAGCGCATCTTGAAGCGTGGCATGACCTTGAACCATGAGCCCTCGGTGCCGCCGTCGAGCAACTTGACGCGAATGCACGCATTCGAGAGCTTGGCGGCCGCTTGCGACACGGTGAGGTAGCGTCCGCTCTTGTAGTGTCGCAGCTGGATCGTGTCGCCGAACGACACCGTCTTGCCGATGGCGTGCGTGTACTCGGCCTCGTTCTCGCGGCTCTCCGACTGGTTCATGTCCTCGAGATGGCGTATGTAGTCGAGCTCGCTCGCCGTCAGCTCCTGCTTGTCCTTCTTGGCCTTCTGCTTGACCTTGCCTTTCAAGTTGCGGCCTTTGGCCGTCAAGGTATCGCGTAGTAGTTGGTACGCGACATACTTGTGCCGTGTGACGACTTGAAAGACGCAATCTTGTTGTTGTTGTTGCGTAGACGACCCACATATCAGTGAGGGAGTGAGGGAGGTCGTCGAATGCCTAGAGCTGGTGATCGCCAAGGTTCGACATACCAATCACATCTAACGGTGCTCCTTGTGCAGTCGTGTGCAGCTCGAGTGATTTATCAGCGAATCTAGAGCACAGCAGCGTCATCATCATGAGCGTCATTGGACGTAAACGGTATGCCATACCCATCGGCCTTCACGAATGCACTCGAGTCGATACTGAAGAGCGTGATACTATCGAGGATACCACGAGATTCGCGCGATTACACCACGGTTCATTCGCGTACAGGGCGCGGGAGATACGTACCAGTCTCCAATACGAAGCAGAACAGGATCGTTCGGTAGTAAGGTCGGCTCGTATGGCACTGGAGCTGCATGGGATAGTGATTGTGAGGAAGCCATCATGATATCGACCACCACACCACCACCACACGACCACCACACGACCACCACACGACCACCACACGACCACCACACGACCACCACACGACCACCACCAGCGGGAGCCAGCAAGCAACAACAACGACGCGATGAGCAAGTCGCTGCGCCTTCTCTGTTCTTGACGAGCCATCGAGCGCTCTAAAAATACCGGCCAATCATCACGCTCCACTGCTAAATTACTCTGCTGCTACTGCCTGTGCTGATGTTGCTGCTCCTGGCTTGTGGTATTGACCGGCTCGAGGGCTGGATGCCGTGTATCTCCTGAGATGAGGGATCCGATTCCCAAGCAACTCTGAAGGACTTCGTATGGGTGCTCCGGGGCGCACACAAGCTGGCTCTGCTGCCAAGGCCACACTCCGAAGCCAATATAATGATCGGGCGTGGCGTCACTCAAACACAATATGTATGGTGTGCATCAGGTTCTTGTGCTCGATCGAGTGATGGAACCGACGGCGAATCGATGGGGAATCGTTCGTCGATGTCCACGAACATGGCGTGGAGCTTTCCTTTGCCACGCTGCCGTTCGTCCAGCATCATCTCATTCGCTTCGTTGTCATCTATCTGCAGCATCATCTCATTCGCTTCGTTGTCGTCCATCAGCAGCATCATCTCATTCGCTTCGTTGTCTGTCGACTCGTAGCTGCATCATCTCATTCGCTTCGTTGTCGTCTATCTGCTGCATCATCTCATTCGCTTCGTTGTCGTCCATCTGCAGCATCACCTCATTCGCTTCGTTGTCGACTCGTAGCAGCATCATCTCATTCGCTTCGTTGTCGTCTATCTGCTGCATCATCTCATTCGCTTCGTTGTCGTCTATCTGCAGTATCATCTCATTCGCTTCGTTGTCTGTCGACTCGTAGCTGCATCATCCCACTACCATGGCAGAGAAGCTTCTTTTCAACCTCATCGACTCGGGTCTGCGCTTCTACAAGGAGGACTCGCAGCAACTGGTCGATTTCGTATCGCAACAACTCGCGCACTATGCCAAGCACCACACGGAATGGCGCGACAAGTATCTCTTCC